>Ga0209437_100602_pt1 | contig 22365 bp, 19 predicted proteins | sample AraplaL_Cvi_mTSA_FD_184266 | JGI IMG/M metagenome (GOLD analysis project Ga0209437, IMG submission 184266) | Arabidopsis root microbial communities from the University of North Carolina, USA - plate scrape CL_Cvi_mTSA (SPAdes) (version 2) | ecosystem: Host-associated > Plants > Roots > Endosphere...
TGAAGCGCACATTGCTGCTTTGGAGCGGAAGGTCGGCCAGCTCACGATGGAACTCGATCTCCTTAAAAAAACACCGCGACTGCAACTCGTCAGCAACAACGAGAACTCATCGATCATCAGCGGCCCCCGGCCTGTTCCATCCGAGGGGGATGCCAAATGATCGACCTGCCGCGTAGCACCTACTATTACCAGCCTAAACCGGCTATTGCGGCACTCAGCGATCATGAGTTGGCCCAACTATACGGAAAAAGAAGATGCCGTGTCGAGAACGTTGGATGTATGTGGGTATACGCATTTGGCGGTCGAATGGACCACCCGAATGGATCACCTGAGAAAAGCGGAAATGAAAAAAGGCCTGATTTCTCAGGCCTTTCCATGTTTTGGCGGAGTGGACGGGACTCGAACCCGCGACCCCCGGCGTGACAGGCCGGTATTCTAACCAACTGAACTACCACTCCTAAATCGTTGCTGACCACTTGAGATCTGGTGGGTGCTGAGAGGCTCGAACTCCCGACCCGCGCCTTGTAAGGGCGCTGCTCTACCAACTGAGCTAAGCACCCGCACCTTAACCCCAAACAGTCTTTTATCGTCTGTCAACGACGAAAGACCGCTAGTTTAGCGCATCTTTCAAACCTTTGCCAGGTTTAAATTTCGGCACCTTGGCAGCCTTGATCTTGATTGCAGCCCCCGTGCGTGGGTTACGACCCGTGCGCGCGGCACGCTTGCCGACCGAGAATGTGCCGAAACCAACAAGCGTCACGGAACCGTTTTTCTTCAACGTGGTTTTCACTGCGCCGATCACTGCTTCCAGCGCACGCCCCGACGCCGCTTTGGAAATGTCGGCTTGCTTTGCAATGTGATCGATCAATTCGGTTTTATTCACTTACGCCCCTCCAGACTAAAGATTGAACAAAGCTTCATTTCGTGACGCCAGCACCTTCAATTCGGTGCGGAGAAACACGCATCACGGACCTTGCAGAAAATCTGCAGGAGGTATTAAACAAGCCGAAAATCCTTGTGTCAAGCGGTTTTCCGGGATTTTCCATGATCCGAAAATGTCATCTTTTCAATAATGCGAAACGTTTTATATTTTTATCAAGACCGTCGTTATTGATATAGCAGAACACAAAAAAAGGCGCTCCGGAGAGCGCCTTTTCACCATCGGCAACCGCGAGGCCACCGAATGAATTACATCAATGCTTCACGACGCTGGGATCGGTCGATTCCTTCGGTGCAACGGCCGCAACCACCGCTTCCTCTTCGGTCAATGGAACCGGCTGGCTCTCCAGGGCAATTTCCAATACCTTGTCGATCCAACGTACCGGCACGATTTCCAGCTTGTTCTTCACGTTGTCGGGAATCTCGGTCAGATCCTTGACGTTTTGCTCAGGAATCAGGACCGTCTTGATGCCGCCGCGATGCGCCGCCAGCAGTTTTTCCTTCAGGCCGCCGATCGGCAATACTTCGCCGCGCAAGGTGATTTCGCCGGTCATCGCCACATCAGCACGAACCGGGATGCCGGTAAACACCGACACCATCGCCGTGGTCATCGCAATACCTGCCGATGGGCCATCTTTCGGTGTCGCGCCTTCGGGAACGTGAATGTGAATATCACGTTTTTCGAACACATCGCTCTTGATGCCGAGCTTGCTTGCACGGCTACGAACGACCGTACGTGCAGCTTCGATCGATTCCTTCATCACGTCGCCCAAGGTACCGGTGCGAATCACGCCTCCCTTGCCCGGCATGGTCACGGCTTCGATGGTCAGCAAATCGCCGCCCACTTCTGTCCATGCCAAGCCCACGACTTGTCCAACCTGATTTTCCTTCTCGGCGATGCCGAAATCGAAACGACGCACACCCAGGAATTTGTCCAGATTGCGCGAAGTCACGGTGACCTTCTTTTCCTGCTTCTTCAGCAGCAGCATCTTCACGACCTTGCGGCAAATCTTCGATACTTCGCGTTCCAGCGAACGTACGCCGGCTTCGCGGGTGTAATAGCGGATGATGTCGCGCAGCGCCGACTCTGCCACGCTGATCTCGCCCTCTTTCAGACCATTGTTCTTGATCTGTTTCGGCAGCAAGTAACGTTGAGCGATGCTGGTCTTTTCATCTTCGGTATAACCCGACAGGCGAATCACTTCCATCCGATCCAGCAGCGCTGGTGGGATGTTGAAGGAATTCGACGTCGCCACGAACATCACATCCGACAAGTCGAAATCGACTTCGATGTAGTGATCGGAGAACGTGTGGTTCTGTTCCGGATCAAGCACTTCCAGCAGCGCCGACGATGGATCGCCGCGGAAATCCATGCCCAGCTTGTCGATCTCATCGAGCAGGAACAACGGATTGCGCACACCGACCTTGGACAGGCTTTGCAGAATCTTGCCCGGCATGGAGCCGATATAGGTGCGGCGGTGACCGCGGATCTCGGCTTCGTCGCGCACGCCGCCCAGCGCCATGCGGACGAACTTGCGGTTCGTCGCGCGGGCGATGGATTGACCCAGCGAGGTCTTACCCACTCCAGGAGGACCGACGAAGCACAGGATCGGTGCTTTCAGCTTGTCGACGCGCTGTTGCACGGCGAGGTATTCCAGGATGCGTTCCTTGACCTTGTCGAGGCCGTAATGGTCGCCTTCGAGGACTTTCTCGGCATTCGGCAAGTCGTTGTTGACCTTGGACTTCTTCTTCCATGGCAAACCAACCAGCGTATCGATGTAGTTGCGCACGACAGTCGCCTCGGCCGACATCGGCGACATCAGCTTGAGTTTCCGGAGTTCGGACTGCGCCTTTTCCAGCGCTTCCTTCGGCATCTTGGCGGAGAGGATCTTCTTCTCCAGCTCTTCCAGATCGGCGCCGTCTTCGCCTTCGCCCAGTTCCTTCTGGATGGCCTTGACCTGTTCGTTCAGGTAGTACTCGCGCTGCGACTTTTCCATCTGACGCTTGACGCGGCCACGGATGCGCTTTTCGACCTGCAGGATGTCCAATTCGCCTTCCAGCTGGCCGAGCAGATGCTCATGGCGCTTGGCGACATTGAAGATTTCCAGGATGACCTGTTTTTGCTCAAGCTTGAGCGGCAGATGCGCGGCGATCGTGTCGGCCAGGCGGCCGGCGTCATCGATGCCTGCCAGCGAGCTCAGGATCTCGGGCGGGATTTTCTTGTTCAGTTTGACGTACTGGTCGAACTGCTGAACGATGGTGCGGCGCATGGCTTCCACTTCAGCCTCGTCGCCCAGTTCGGATTCAACCGGTGTCAGATCGGCAACAAAATGGGTGTCCAGTTCGCTGATGTGATGGATGCGCGCGCGCTGTGCGCCTTCGACCAGGACCTTGACGGTGCCGTCGGGCAATTTCAGCATTTGCAGGATATTGGCGACGCAGCCGATTTCGTAGATGTCGTCAGCCGAAGGTTCATCCTTGGCGGCGGCTTTCTGAGCGGCAAGCATGATGCTCTTGCCCTGCTCCATCGCTGCTTCCAAGGCCTTGATCGACTTCGGGCGGCCGACGAATAAAGGAATCACCATATGCGGGAAGACAACAACATCCCGCAACGGCAACAGAGGCAATTGCGTTTGTTCTGTGAGAGTAGAAGTCGTCATGGCGAGCCTTATCAAAAGTTACTGTTAGTGATGTTGGCGCGAGCTGCTAAAACACAAGCCCAGATTGAAATAAAAACACGACAACTTTCCGGTAAAACCAGGTAAGTGCTGCGGTTGATAAAAACGAAAAAATGCCAAACAAACAATGAAATCTCAAACAAAAAAAGCCACACACGAAGTCGCCCTCGGGTGGCTTTACGATGGAAGCCGGAGTGATGTCTGCGGTTTATTGTACCGCTTTTAGCCCTGGCGAATCGGGCCGGCGATTTTTGTCGCCGGAGCCCGTCACGCACCCTGTTCAGGCGCCCGAAACCTTGGGCTGTTCGTGGTAGATCAGCAAAGGCTTGGCGCCGTTGGTGATAGTGTTTTCGTCAATGACCACCTTGGCGACATTTTGCTGGCTTGGCAGTTCATACATCACGTCCAGCAGGGCATGTTCAAGGATGGAGCGCAGGCCGCGCGCACCAGTTTTGCGGGCCAGCGCCTTCTTGGCGATCGCTTGCAAAGCGGCCGGACGGATTTCCAGTTCGGCGCCTTCCATTTGCAACAGCTTGGAATACTGCTTGATCAGCGCATTCTTCGGCTCCAGCAAAATCTGGATCAGCGCTTCTTCATTCAACTCGTTGAGTGCGGCGATCACCGGCAAGCGGCCAACCAGTTCAGGGATCAGACCGAATTTGACCAGATCGTCCGGTTCCGCGTGCAGCAGCACTTCGCTGGCGGTCTTTTGCGTCTGGCTCTTGACGTTGGCGCCGAATCCGATGCCGCTCTTCTCCGAGCGCTCGGAAATGATCTTGGTCAGGCCGTCAAAAGCGCCGCCGCAGATGAACATGATGTTGGTCGTGTCGATCTGCACGAAATCCTGGTTCGGATGCTTGCGACCGCCTTGCGGAGGCACCGACGCCATGGTGCCTTCGATCAGCTTCAGCAGCGCCTGCTGCACGCCTTCGCCGGAGACGTCGCGGGTAATCGACGGGTTGTCGGACTTGCGCGAGATCTTGTCGATTTCATCAATGTAGACGATGCCCTTCTGGGCCTTCTCCACTTCGTAATTGCAGTTCTGCAGCAACTTCTGGATGATGTTCTCGACGTCTTCGCCGACATAGCCGGCTTCCGTCAGCGTGGTCGCGTCAGCGATCACAAACGGCACATTGAGCATGCGCGCCAGCGTCTGCGCCAGCAAGGTCTTGCCGGAACCGGTAGGACCGACCAGCAAGATGTTGCTCTTTGCGAGTTCGACGTCGTCCTTCTTGCCGAGATGCTTCAGGCGCTTGTAGTGGTTGTACACGGCAACCGACAGGATGCGCTTGGCTGTCTGCTGGCCGATCACGTACTGATCAAGCAATTCGGAAATCTCCTGCGGCGTCGGCAGGTCGGATTTTGCACCGGCAACCGATTCAACGCTGGAGGCTTCGTCGCGAATGATGTCATTGCACAGATCGATACATTCGTCGCAAATGAAGACCGACGGGCCTGCGATCAGTTTCTTAACTTCGTGCTGGCTTTTGCCGCAAAACGAGCAATAAAGCAGCTTTTCGCCACTGGAAGATTTTTTCTCGGACATATAGGGCAAATGTGAATAGAGTTCGGCTTGATCATACCTGCGATTTCGTGATTCGTCACGGAATCGCCATATTTGAAAGCCTGTAAAAACGAGCTTCCAGAGTACTCCATATGGGATCGCAGACAAAAAAAGCAATGAGACGGAAATCCGCCCCTAATCGCAGCATTGACGGCTTTGTACGATGTGATGCACTGCAAAAGAAAAATGCCCGGACCGCAGTCCGGGCATTTTCTTGAAATGCAGCAATGCGACGCTGAAGCGGCGGCGCAAATCTGACAATGCTGAATTACGCGCCGAATTATGCGCGCTTTTCCAGCACCTGGTCGATCAGACCATACTCCGCAGCGGCTTCCGCCGACATGAAGTTATCGCGATCGGTGTCCTTGCTGATCTGATCGATCGTACGACCGGTCTTTTCAGCCAGGATGGCGTTCAGGCGCTCACGCAGGTACAGGATTTCACGTGCCTGGATCTCGATGTCAGATGCCTGACCTTGGGCGCCGCCCAGAGGCTGGTGAATCATGATGCGCGAGTTCGGCAGCGAGAAACGTTTGCCCTTGGCGCCGGCGGCGAGCAGGAAAGCGCCCATTGAAGCCGCCAGGCCCGTGCACAGCGTGGAGACGTCCGGCTTGATGAATTGCATCGTATCGAAAATCGCCATGCCGGCCGACACTGAGCCGCCCGGGGAGTTGATGTACAGCGAGATATCCTTGTCAGGATTTTCGCTTTCCAGGAACAGCAGCTGCGCCACCACCAGATTGGCGGTCGCATCATTGACCGGACCAACCAGGAAAATGATGCGTTCTTTCAACAAGCGCGAATAAATATCATACGCACGCTCACCGCGACCGCTTTGCTCGATCACCATCGGCACCATGCCGAGCATTTCTGTATCCAGTGCAGACTGCCTAATCAAACCTGTCATGTGCATTCCTTATGCGTCGTAGACTTCTCAGATGTTACCCGGGAAGGTCGGATTACGCTTGTGGCTGGTTGCCCATCAAGGCGTCGAATGCGACCGATTTCTCGGAAACTTTGGATTTACCCAGCACGTAGTTGACGACGTTTTCTTCCAAAACAAGGGCTTCGACTTCGGCCAGACGGCGACGGTCGCTGAAGTAGTACTTCAGGACTTGTTGCGGGTCTTCGTAGCTTTGTGCGAAGTCTTCGACTTGCGCCTTGACTTGTTCTTCAGTGGCTTCCAGCTTGTTGGTCTTGACGACTTCGGCCAGGATCAGGCCCAGGCGAACGCGACGTTCCGCTTGCGCTGTGAACAGTTCGCGCGGCAGTTGCATGCCCTTAGGATCCATGCCGCGTTGCTGCATGTCCTGATGCGCCATTTCGATCAGACGTTCGATGTCTTGCTCGACCAATGCCTTCGGCACTTCCAGTTCGCTGACCTTGATCAGGGCGTCCATGACGCTGTCCTTGGTCTTGGCCTTGGTGCGGGCGCTGACTTCACGTTCCAGGTTGCGCTTGATGTCTTCACGCATCTTGGTCAGGTCGCCGTCTTCGATGCCCAGCGACTTGGCGAATTCTGCGTCGACTTCCGGCAGGTGCGCCCATTCCAGTTGCTTCAGCGTGATGGTGAATTCTGCAGTTTTGCCGGCCACGTCCTTGCCATGGTAATCAGCAGGGAAAGCCAGTGGGAAAGTCTTGGACTCGCCGACCTTCAGGCCCAGTGTCGCTGCTTCGAATTCCGGCAGCATGCGGCCTTCGCCCAGCACGAACGGGAAGGCGTCAGCCTTGCCGCCCTGGAATTCGACGCCGTCGATCTTGCCGACAAAGTCGACAGTGGCGCGGTCGCCGTTTTGTGCAACCGGCTCGCCGCCGTCGCCGTGCGCGCCTTGCTCGCCCTTGACGTGGTAGTGCACGCGTTGCTTGCGCAGGATGTCCAGGGTCTTGTCGATTTCGGTGTCGGAGACAGCCGATGTGGTCTTCTCGACTTCAGCCGAGGCCAGATCGCCGAGGACGACTTCCGGATAGATTTCAAATGTTGCGTCGAACGCCAGCGAGCCTTCAGCCACACCTTCGCTGGTCTTTGGCTCGATCTTCGGATAGCCGGCAACGCGCAGGTTGTTTTCGACTGCGACGTCGTTGAACGCGCGACCGACCTTGTCGTTCAGCACTTCGGTTTCGACCTGGTAGCCGAACTGGGCGGCAACCATCTTCATCGGCACTTTGCCTGGACGGAAGCCTGGCGCCTTGGCAGTGCGCGCGCGCACTTTCAGGCGTTTTTCAACTTCAGCCTGCACGTCGGCCAGAGGGAATGTCAGGGTGATACGGCGCTCAAGTTTGCTCAGAGTTTCGACTGCAGTTGCCATGTGAATCGTCCAAAAATTAATAAATTCCGTGGTGCGGCCCGGAAAGAACAAGCGTGGAAACCATCGCTTTTTGCCCTGCCCGGCCGCGCTAAAGTCCGCTATTTTATACGGAAAAGATGCCCTTGCGCCAAAACGGCGAATCGGAGCCAAGAAAAACCATTGAGGGGGCCGATCAGCCTTGCCCGCCGTGCAAAAGCGCCTCGACCGCACGGCCGATCGCCAGCACCCGCGCATCGTCGCCGTGACGGCCGCAAATGCTGATGCCCACGGGCAATTTGCTGTCGGATGGGCAAGGCAGGTTCAGCGCACAGCCGTCAAGGAAATTGATCACACTGGGATTGCGCAGCACCAGCCCGTTGGCGGCAAAAAAGGTTTCATCGCTATCTTGCAAAGGCTGCAACAACGGCGGAACCACCGGTACGGTCGGCATCAGCCAGGCGTCGAACACCGCCAGGCGGCGCCCGGCCTGCGCGATCAGGCGTCGGCGCGCTGCCAGCAAATCGATGTAATCGGCAGCGCCTTGCTGCGCACCGCGGCGGATGCGCACCGCTACGCGCTGGTCGTACTTGTCGCCGGCGCGCTCCAGCAAGCCGCGATGCCAGGCCCAGGACTCCGCCGCGCTGAAGCCGCCGCCGGCATTGATCGACGGCAGATCCTTCAATTCAGGGAAGGCAAAACGCTGGATCAGTGCGCCCGCCTTTTGCAGGCGCGACAAGGCCGCTTCGAATGCCGCACGCACGGTGTCATCCATGCCGTCATTGACAAAATCTTCTGTCACGCCGAAACGCAACCCAGCCAGCGGCACCGCATCAGTGGACAAAGTTTCACCCGACAAGATCGCATCCGCAATCGCGCAACAATCGACGCTGCGGGTCAGCGGCCCGGCCGAATCCAGCGTGGTCGACAGCGGCACCGCACCCTCAAGGCTGACGCGTCGCGCAGTCGGCTTGAAGCCGGTCAGGCCGCAGAATGCGGAAGGAATCCGGATCGAGCCGCCGGTATCGGTGCCCAGCGCCATCACCGCCATGTCGCTCGCGACGCTGACCGCACCGCCCGACGTCGAGCCGCCGCTGACGCGCGCGCTGTCCAGCGGATTGCGTGGCGTGCCGTAATGCGGATTCAACCCCAATCCGGAAAAGGCGAATTCACTCATGTTGGTGCGCCCAAGCAGAACCGCGCCGGCATGACGCAGACGCGCCACGGCGGGCGCATCGGCTTGCGCTGCAGGCGCGTCCGCCAGCGCCTTGGAGCCCGCGGCAGTGACTTCGCCCTGCACGTCGAACAAATCCTTGATCGACACCGGCAAGCCCGCCAGCAGCGACGGCACGTTGCCGGCCGCACGTGCGGCATCGCTGGCGCGCGCGGTTGCCAGCGCACGGTCGGCGTCGATGCTGACATAGGCTGCCCCGCCCTGCCCGCGGTATGCCGCGATGCGCTCCAGCGCCTGTTCAACCAGTGTGACGCTGGTGGTGCGACCTGCCTGCAATTCGGCTGCGAGAGCCCTGATAGTCTTCATGATTTATTTCACCGGAATGGGAGTGGACGTGGAGACCGGCACGGCCGTGATGGCATTCATGGGGCTGCCGTCGATCAGCTTGTCGGAATACGTCAAATATACCAAGGTGTTGCGCTTCACATCGACCAGTCGCACGATGTGCAGGCGCTTGAACAGGATCGACATGCGCTCGGAAAATACATCTTCCTGCACCGGCACGGTCCCCTTGAAGGAAATCGACGCCGCCACCTGGCGACAGGCAATCGACGCCTCTGCCTTGTCCTCGGCCAGACCGACCGTTCCCTTGACGCCGCCGGTGCGTGCGCGAGATACGTAACAAGTTACGCCGACAACCTTCGGATCGTCATACGCCTCCACCGCGATACGGTCGTTCTTGCCGAGCCATCGGAAGGCTGTGCTGACGTCACCGAGTTCCTGCGCCGCGACGGGCAGGACGACGGTCGACAAGGACAGCGCAACGGCCGCCAGACATGAAAGCTTGCGCATGATTTTTCCTTTGCTGTGATGATGAAGACGAGGCTGCGACATTAGCAGATTCATCCGGCGTCGGTCATCAAGGCAAATCGCGGCACACGCTTGCCGTCGACTTCGATGATTTCATGGAACACGTCGCGCGGACGGATCCAGACAGTGCCGTTGGCGGCGCGATAGACCACCATCGGCGTCAAGTCCGACTCCAGCGTCGCCTCGTACAGGAATTCGTAAATGCCGCCCTTGTAATGCTGATAGCGCATGCCTGCTCCCGGTTCGGTAAAAAATCACGTTGCAAATGAAAATCGCCCGGCGCATCGCGCGAACAAATCAGCGCTGCGGAACCGGGCGAACGGAAAAACAATGGGAATGACTGGTGCGAGGGAGGGGACTCGAACCCCTACACCATTGCTGGCGTCAGGACCTAAACCTGGTGCGTCTACCAATTTCGCCACCCTCGCTGAAAGGTGCATCATCGACCGGCTTGCGCTGGATTTTTCAGCGTGTACGCCGGAGAACCAGGTCCTGTCAATGAGGTAGCAGTTTTAATGCAGCCCGCTATTCTACTGCAAGCTTGTCGGGCTGTCTGCGTTTTTATCTGTGCCCTTTGCAATTTTCCTAAGGCTTTTTGACCCTGAACAGCGCCGCGTACGCCGCCGGCAGGAACAGCAGCGTCAGCGCCGTCGCCACCACCAGGCCGCCCATGATCGCCACCGCCATCGGCCCCCAGAACACCGAGCGCGACAGCGGGATCATCGCCAGCACCGCCGCCGCAGCAGTCAGGATGATCGGACGGAAGCGGCGCACCGCCGATTCGACGATGGCGTCCCACGGCGCAGCGCCGGCAGCAATGTCGTGCTCGATCTGGTCAATCAGGATCACCGAGTTGCGGATGATCATGCCGAACAAGGCGATCACGCCGAGCTGCGCCACGAAGCCGAACGGACGATGCAGCACTAGCAAGGCCACCGCCGCTCCCGCCACGCCCAGCGGCCCGGTCAGGAACACCAGCATGGCGCGCGAGAAGCTATGCAACTGTAGCATCAGCAAGGTGAAGATGATGAAGATCACCAGCGGCACATTGGCGGCAATCGAATCCTGCGCCTTGCTGCTGTCCGCGGCAGCGCCGGCCAGTTCAATGGCGTAACCGGCCGGCAACCGGGCGCGGATGGCGTCAAGTTGCGGACTGATCTGGCTCGACACGGTCGGGCCCTGGATGCCGTCGGCGACGTCGGATTGCACCGTGATGGCCCACTCGCGGTCTTCACGCCAGACCACGCCCGGTTCCCACGCCAGGCTAACTCGCGCGACCTGCGACAGCGGCACGCTCTTGCCGCTGGCCGTCGGGATGTTGGCCTGGTTGAGCGCGTCGATGGTGGCGCGTTCTTCCAGCGGCTGACGCACCAGGATGTCGATGAGCTTGTCGTTCTCGCGATACTGGCCGACGGCGGTGCCCGTCAGCAAGGTGTTGACGGTGCGCATGACGGTTTGCGAGCCTATGCCGAGCACGCGCAACTTGTCCTGATCGAGATCGATGCGCAAGGATTTGACCGATTCATTCCAGTTGTCGTTGAGGCCGATCACGTTGGGATTGCGGTTCATCACCGCTTTCACCTGATCGGCAATGGTGCGCACCTTGTCGACTTCGGTGCCGGTCACGCGGAATTGCACGGCGTACGGCACCGGCGGTCCACTCGGCAGCAGCTTGACGCGGCCGCGCACGCCGGGAAAATCGTTCTTGAAGGCATCGACGATTTTCAGGCGCAAGGTCTCGCGCGTCTTCAGGTCCTTCGGCAACACCACGATTTGCGACACGTTGGTCTGCGGAAAAATCTGGTCCAGCGGCAGATAGAAGCGCGGGCTGCCGGTACCGACGTAGCTGGTCACGCTTTCCACACCCTCCTGCTTGCGGATGAAGGCTTCGAACTTCCTCGCCTGCGCCTCGGTGGCCTTGAAGGCGGAGCCTTCGGGCAACCACAGTTCGATCATCAGGTCGGGCCGGCTTGAATCCGGGAAGAATTGCTGCTCGATGAAGCGGAATCCGAACAGGCCCAGCATGAATGCCGCCAGCGTCAGCAGGATGGTGGTCTTGCGCCATTCCACGCACCAGTTCACCAGCTTGCGAAAGCGCGTGTAGAACGGCGTGTCGAATAATTCATGATGGCCGTCAGCGTTGGCGGCCGGTTTGACCTTGAGCAGCAGCACGCCGATGTAGGGCGTGAACACCACCGCCACCAGCCACGAAATCAGCAAGGCTAGCGCATTGACTGAAAACATCGAGAACGTGTATTCGCCCGCTGCCGATTTGGCCAGGCCGATCGGCAGGAAACCCGCCGCCGTGATCAGCGTGCCGGTCAGCATGGGGATCGCGGTCGAAGTGTAGGCGAAGGTCGCCGCATCGAAACGCGACAGTCCCTCCTCCATCTTGCGCACCATCATTTCCACCGCGATGATGGCGTCGTCGACCAGCAAGCCCAGTGCGATGATCAGCGCGCCCAGCGAAATCTTGTGCAGGTCGATGTCGAAGATGCGCATGAACAAAAACGTCACCGCCAGCACCAGCGGAATCGTCAGCGCAACCACCAGCCCCGGTCGTACGTCGATGCGCAGAGGCTTGGTATGCAGGCCGAGCGCGATGAAGCTCACCGCCAGCACGATCAGTACCGCTTCGATCAGCGTATGGATGAATTCACCGACCGAATCGGCGACGATTTTCGGCTGGTCGGACACACGCTCAAGCTCAATGCCGACCGGCAGCTTGGTGCGCAATTCGGCGGACATCTTGTCGAGGTTGCGGCCGAGAGCAATGATGTCGCCACCCTTCTCCATCGATACGCCGAGGCCGATCGCCTCCTTACCGTTGAAGCGCATCTTGGTCACCGGCGGATCGACGTATTCGCGCTTGACCACGGCAAAGTCGCCGAGTCGGAACGTGGTGCCGTTGGCGCGCAACTGCATTTCCTCCAGCTCCTTCGGCGAACGGAAGGCGCCGCTCACGCGCACCTGCAGGTTGTCGCCCGGCGTCACCAGCACGCCGGTGGACTCCAGTGCGTTCTGCGCCGCCAGCTGGTTGACGATGGTGTCGAAGGGGATGCCCAGCTGTGAAAATTTCTTTTGCGAGAACTCGATGAAAATTTTCTCGTCCTGCACGCCGAACAATTCCACCTTGGCGACCGACGGCACCCGCAACAATTGCTGGCGCACGAAGTCGGCGTAGTCCTTGACCTCGGCATAGGTAAAGCCGTCAGCAGAAAGCGCGAAGATCGAGCCGTAAGTGTCGCCGAATTCATCATTGAAGAACGGCCCCTGCACAGTCGATGGCAAGGTCAGCTTGATGTCGCTGATCTTCTTGCGCACCTGGTACCAGGTCGGCGGCACTTCCTTGGGTGGCGTCGATTCGCGCAATTGCAGCAGGATCAGCGTTTCGCCCGGTTTGGAATAACTGCGGATGACGTCGATATAGGGCGTCTCCTGCAGCTTTTTTTCCAGCTTGTCGGTGACCTGGTTGGCCATCTGCAAGGCGCTCGCACCCGGCCATTTGGCGGTGACCACCATGGCGCGGAAAGTGAACGGCGGGTCTTCATCCTGGCCCAGCTTGCCGTAACCGATCACGCCGCCGATGATCAGCACTACGATCAGGTAGCGGATAAGCGGGACATGTTCCAGCGCCCAGCGCGAAAGGTTGAAGCCGCGCGGTTGCGCGCCAGCGTCAATCCCCTCCTTGCCGTCCTTGTTGTCCTTGTCCGCCCCGCTCATGGATTCTTCCCTTGCGGCACCTTGGCATCCTGCACATCGCCGGTCAGCGGCTCGGCACCGAGGATCTTGACCTTCTGCCCCGGTTTGAGCAGGTTGACGCCAGCGGTCACCACGGTCTGTCCGGCGCTCAGGCCACTGGCGATCAACACATCATTACCGCTCTGCCCGCCCAACTGCACCGGCACAATTTTTACGGCACCGTTTTCCACCAGCCATACGGATGTCTTGCCGTTGACCGGATACAGAGCAGTCAGCGGCAAGCGGATCATCTCGCCGGAAGTCTTGCCGGCGAACGCGACGTACGCAGTCATGCCCAGCCGCACCTCTTTCGCGGATTCGGGCAAAGCCACCTTGAAGGTATAAGTGCGCGTGGTGGCGTCTGCGATCGGCGAGACCTCGCGGACCTTGCCGACGATCGTCTCTTTGGGATTGGCCCACAGGCGCACGCGCACATCGGTACTCCGACGCAAGGCATCGACCTTGTCTTCGGGGACGCCGATCACCACGTCCTTGTCGCCGGCCTGCGCCACGCTGACCACGGGCGTGCCGGCAGCAACCACCTGGCCGGCTTCAGCATCGACCGACGTCACCACGCCGTCGACGTCCGACGCCAATACGGCATAACCGGTCTGGTTCGATTGATTGCGCAACGAGGCGACAGCCTGGTCATAGCCAGACAGCGCCGATTGATAGGCGGTTTGCTTGGAGTCCAGGGTTGCCTGGCTCACGAAATTTTTGTCGCGCAACTCCTGGTAACGTTTGAGTTCGGCCGCAGCCAGGTCGCGGTTGCTCAGCGCCGATTTCATCGTCGCATCGGCCTGGCGTTGCGCCAGCTGCAGGTCTTGCGGATCGAGCTGCATCAACACCTGGCCGCGCCGCACGATCGTGCCGACGTCAACCTTGCGCGCCACGATCTTGCCGCCCACGCGAAATCCCAGCTTCGATTCCACGCGCGCCCGCACCTCGCCAGGAAACTCCGCCACCACGTCGGCGTTGCCTGCAGCGATCACCATGGCCCGGACCGGACGGATTTCTTCGACCTTTTCGACCTTTTTCGAGCATGCGGCCAGCACCGACACCGCCAGGCACAGCACGACGGCTTGCCGCAACCGACGGCGTCCCGACGCCGGTCTAATCGACACTCGCGCTGAAGCGGGAGCAGGTGCAGGCACGGAAGTCGGAGCGATCACGTTTTTCCTTTACTATTCGGGCAGAAATTACACGGGCCGATACGCACCGGCGGCGCGACATCGATAACGACGATGCTGCAGCGTGGCGTGGGCGGCTTTTTTTACGGACTTGAGACAAGCGGATGGTGATGCGAGCAACTTACTGACTTTTCGGTTAGTAATTATAATCGCGGGCCCAGCGTTTGGATATATATCGAGTTTTCATCGTTTTTATTGGATATTGCGCTGGCATGGCCGTTGACCACTACGAAAACTTCCCCGTCGCCTCGGTGCTGCTTCCGGCGGGCTTGCGCCCTGCCGTCAAGGCGATCTACGCCTTCGCCCGCAGCGCCGATGACATTGCCGACGAAGGCGACGCCACGCCGCCGCAACGGCTGGCCGCCTTGGCTGCCTATGACAAGGCGTTGGACGATATAGACGCGAGCCGACAACCGGCCGATCCGATGTTTGCGACGCTGGCCGGCGTCATCCGCGCCTATCGTTTGCCGCTGGCGCCGTTTCGCGATCTGCTGTCCGCCTTCAAGCAGGACGTGGTGACGACGCGTTATAACAGGTTCGACGAACTGCTGGATTATTGCCGCCGCTCCGCCAATCCGATCGGTGCACTGATGCTGCATCTGTACAACGCGGCGACGCCGGAAAACCTGCGCGATTCGGATGCAATCTGCTCGGCGCTGCAATTGATCAACTTCTGGCAGGACGTTGCAATCGACTGGCAGAAGCAGCGCATTTACCTGCCGCTGGAGGATCTTGAACGCTTTGGCGTGACTGAACAAGACATTGCGTCTGCTGATGCCGGTACCGCCTGGCAGGCTTTGCTGCAGTTCGAAATCGACCGCGCACGCGCGATGATGCTGTCGGGTGCTCCGCTGGCGCGCCGCCTGCCGGGACGCATCGGCTGGGAATTGCGTATGGTGGTGCAAGGCGGCTTGCGTATCCTGGAGCGTCTCGAGCAAGCCGATGGCGACATCTTCAACCGCAGGCCGAAGCTCGGGAAACGCGATTGGCTGCTGGTGCTTTGGCGCGCGGTGAAGATGTGATCCGAAATGATGTCGAGTGAACGAAAAAAAGCCTCTTCATCGAAGAGGCTTTTTTATTGCCGGCAACGCATGTCATGCATTGCGGCATTGGTCAAACTCCAATCAGATTACGCTGAAGCGCAATCAAGGAGTCTTGTCGGTCTTTGGCTGCGGCTCCGCCAGCTTGGCATTACGCTCGGCGGTGGCTTCCTTTTTTTCCGCCTTCAGGTCGGCCTTGGCTGCCTTCTTGTCGGCCTTGGCTTGCTGCTTGATAGCCTTTTTCTGCGTCTTGTATTCCGCCTTGGCGTCGGCGTCGGACTGACGCTTTTGCACGTACGGATCGTTGGAGACACCGTTGGCCGGTGATGCAGGAACGGTCATGCCGGGAGACGAGGCTTCCGTAGTGCTGGCTTGTTGCGCCATAGCGCCGCCGGTAACGGCGAGCATTGCTGCTGCAATGATGAGCTGACGTGTTTTCATCGGTGAGTCTCCTTTACTTGGTTAAATGAATCCGTCGCGTGGCGTGCAGGTAGAAATGTTCTCGATGTCTGTCAGACATCGCCGGACACCGCTCCCAGACTGGCTTTGCGAAGGGCACGTAGTAGTAGAATAGGAAAACTCGGGATGGTTCGCGGGCATTTGCAACTTATTGTTAAAGCACTTGCCTCAACGCTTCTTTCGACTCTGCTTATAAAGTGTGCGAGCGTCCTGAAGAGCACGTTCCTGCGTGCGCAAATTCTCGTTGTCGTCATGTGCGACGAAGAACTCTGCGGCCTGCGCCTGCACCACCAGCTTGATTGCCTCGGCGTCGGTAACCTCATACAGCTCGGTGATCAGCGTCGTCACTTCGTCCAGATACTCTTCATAAGTCATCTTGCTCATTGCTTGCCTCGCCTTCGTCCGTCCGATCGTTCATGAAGCGCGCAGTGTATGCGCGGCGGGCATCTGCGTCCATGTTCGCAGCCTATTTATCTCTCTATGGAAATGATTCCTTGCTATTCAAAACGATGCTCTGTAGAATTCGGTCCCTCAGACGCGGGGTGGAGCAGTCTGGCAGCTCGTCGGGCTCATAACCCGAAGGTCGTAGGTTCAAATCCTGCCCCCGCAACCAGTTTCCAAAAATGAATCAGCAGGCATATCAAAGCCCTTGGCGTTTCGACGTCAAAGGCTTTTTGTTTTGCGCGATCGCTTTTGCGTCCCGGCACGAACGACGGCGATGCCTCTGTTAGACTGAACGACTCCCATACGATTGCCCCGATCATGACTTCATCTTCCTTTTCCAGCCTGCCGTTGACGCCGGCGATGCTCGCCAATCTCGAGCAACTCGGCTATCACGAGATGACGACGATCCAGGCCGCAAGCCTGCCGGCCGCACTCGAGGGACGCGACCTGATCGCGCAGGCCAAGACCGGCAGCGGCAAGACGGCGGCATTCGGCATCGGCATGCTGCACAAGCTCAATCCCAGCTATTTCGCGATTCAGGGTCTGGTGATTTGTCCCACGCGCGAACTGGCCGACCAGGTCTCCAACGAGTTGCGCCGCCTGGCGCGCTTTACCGAAAACATCAAGATCCTGACGCTATGCGGCGGCACCGCGATGCGCCCGCAAATCGCTTCCCTCGAACACGGCACCCACATCGTGGTCGGCACCCCCGGCCGCATCCGCGACCACATCGGCCGCGGCACCATCAATCTGGCCACAGTACAAACACTGGTGCTGGATGAAGCCGATCGCATGGTCGACATGGGCTTTTACGAAGACATCGAAGGCATCGTCAGCGCCTGTCCGGCGCGACGCCAGACCTTGCTATTCTCGGCCACGTATCCCGATGACATCCGCAAAGCCAGCGCGCGCTTCCTGCGTGATCCGGAAGAGATCAAGGTCGAGGCCCGCCATGACGGCGACAAGATCGAGCAACGCTTCTTCGAAGTCTCAGCGGAGCAGCGCAACTTCGCCGTGGCCCGCCTGCTGCAGCATTTCCAGCCGGTGTCGACGCTGGCGTTCTGCAACACGAAGATCCATTGCCGCGAACTGGCCGACGAATTGCGCACCCAGGGTTTTAGCGCCCTCGCCCTCTACGGCGACCTGGAGCAGCGCGAGCGCGACGAAATTCTGGTGCAGTTCGCCAATCAGAGCTGTTCAGTGCTGGTGGCGACCGACGTGGCCGCGCGCGGTCTCGACATCGCCAACCTGAGCGCAGTCATCAACGTCGACGTCACGCGCGACACCGAGGTGCACATCCACCGCATCGGCCGCACCGGTCGCGGCCAGGAGCGCGGACTGGCGCTGAACCTGTGCACGCCGAACGAAAAACGCTGGGTCAAGCTGATCGAGGAATACCAGCACGCGCCGGTGCAGTGGTTTGATCTCGACGCGCTCGACACCAACGAAGACAAGGTCTTGCGCGCGCCGATGCGTACGCTCTGCATCCAGGGCGGCAAGAAGGACAAATTGCGCCCCGGCGATCTGCTGGGCGCCCTCACCGGCGACGTCGGCCTGAGCAAGGAACAGGTCGGCAAGATCAATGTATTTGAATTCTCGACCTATGTCGCGCTGGATCATCGCATCGCCGACAAGGCTTGCGCCAAGCTCGAGGCGGGCAGCATCAAGGGCCGCAATTTCAAGATGCGCCTGTTGCGCAGTGCCTGAGCCGGCCTCTTTGGCAATAAAAAAGGCAGCCGTTCACGGACTGCCTTTTTTATTTTCGCAACAGTGGGTCAGATCAACAGCGCAGAGGTCAGCGAACGGATTTCATCGGCAGAATCTTCCAGCACGTCGCGCAGCGAGTCGTCGCCCATGTACTCGTCGACGATGGTGTCGGACTGGCGACCAGCTTCAAGCACGCTCTTCTGGAACGGCGACGGCACCGGAGACAATTCCTTGGCCAGCAGCAGCACATCACCCAACGTTTCCGGCGGCAACACGCGGATACCGTGCCACAGCGATTCGACCGCTGCCATCACAGCTTCGGGGATGCCCAGTTTCTTGAGCACGGCGCGGCCGATCATCTTCTCGCCGTATTCCGCCCAATCTTCGGCGTTGCCGTCGAGCAGACCCGGAAACTCATCGGTGCGCGAGAGCAGGTAAAAGCCGCCGACTTCGTGCACGATGCCGGCGAACATGGCGGTTTCCGGATCGAGACGCGTCATCTTCAACGCAATGACCTGCGCCAATGCGGCGACGTTGGCGGTGTGCTCCCACAGCTGCGCCGCTTTGACGCGCATCTCGGGATCCGAAATATTGCGCCCGAGCTGGCGCACGATAACCGCCGTCGTGATGGCGTTGAGCGTCTTGAAGCCCAACCGCATGACGGCCGTTCGTACATTGTTGATTTCACCGCCGGAGCGATTGTAGGCAGCCGAATTGGCGATCGCCACGGTGCGTGCCGAGAGCAGCGGCTCGGCCATGACCAGTTTCGACGCCGCCTCGAGATGGCAGTTGGGATCGTTGAGGGCCTGCTGCAGTTTGATAGAGGCATTGACGTTGGTCGGGAACACCAGCTCGCCCCGTCCGGCCTGCACCGCAATGCTTCTGAAAGCTTCCAGTCTGTTCATGAAGAAATGGTCTCCTCGCCTTGATTGCTCACCCAGTCGCGCAATGCGTCTGTCGTTTTGTGTTTTTATCAACAGCATCGGCACAAATTTCTGCAGTCCCTGCGGAGCTTGCCGCCGGTCATCAGTCATGCCTCGTTGCCCTCAGCTTAATGTACAACGTCTGCTGCTGCAACCAGCTTTCACTGTAATCAGAGAGGCGCGTCGCCCTGCCGGAACGCGAAGCCGATTGCCCTCGGCCCCCTAGTCGGCTAGCATAGCGGCTTCTTGCATGACGGCGACCCTGCGGCGCCCGCTTTTTTACCTCATCCCACTTCATGTCTCCTGACGAATATTGCCAGCAAAAAGCCGCCCAAAGCGGCTCCAGCTTCTACTACAGCTTTTTGTTCCTGCCGCCGGAACGCCGTCGCGCCATTACCGCGCTGTATGCGTTCTGCCGCGAAGTCGACGACACCGTGGATGAAATCGAGGACGCCGGCGTGGCGCGCACCAAGCTGATGTGGTGGCGCAAGGAAATTGCCTCCATGCTCAATGGCAACCCCAGCCATCCGGTGACGCTGGCGCTGCAGCCGCACGTGGCGGTCTACGGCCTCAAGGGCGAGCATCTGCAGGCCATCATCGACGGCATGGAAATGGACCTGGACCAGACCCGTTACCTCGACTACCCAGGTTTGCAGCGTTACTGCTGGCACGTGGCCGGCGTGGTCGGCATCTTGTCGGCCAGCATCTTCGGCGTGACCCAGGGCGGCACCCTGCTGTTTGCCGAAAAGCTCGGTCTGGCGTTCCAGCTCACCAACATCATCCGCGACGTCGGCGAAGATGGTCGCAAAGGGCGGATCTATCTGCCGGTTAATGAACTGCAGCAATTCAACGTTACCGCCGCCGACATCCTGAATGCACGTCACAGCGAAAATTTCGAGAAGCTGATGCGATTCCAAGTAGAGCGCGCTCAGCGTATTTACGATGAAGCATTCGCATTGCTGCCAAAAGAAGATCGTCGTGCACAACGTCCCGGTCTGATGATGTCGGCGATTTACCGCACGCTGCTCACTGAAATCGAGCGCGACGGCTTTCACGTGCTGAATCAGCGCATTTCGCTCACGCCGATACGCAAGCTCTGGCTGGCCTGGAAAACCTATATTCGCGGCTGAACTTTAGCGCGGCCGGGACGTCAATTCACTTTCCGAAATTGACCAACCGAAAACCGAAGCATGAAACGCATTTACGTACTATCGCTGCTCGCCGGTGTTGCCTTCGCCACCTGCGTGCTCATGAGCCCGGGCTTCAACGAGTTGCTCAAGCGCGTGGGCAAGGACGAGTTCTATGTCTACGTGGTCGACCCGGGCAAGAAGATCCTGCCGGGCGCCTACGTCAGGCAATACTATGAATACAGGCTGCCGGCCGTCGGCGAAAGCGGCGCGCAGAAGACGCTGACCTTTACGGCGACCAAGCAGTTGTCGCTCGACACTTACCTGCGGCTGTACGTGTCTTCTGCCGGCCAGGTGACGGCTTGGGAAGAAGTGCAGCAGCGGGAATTACCGGACCGGATCAAGAATGGGAACATTCCCTGAGAAAAAAAGTAGTGATCACATAGCCGTTATCGGCGGCGGCTGGGCCGGATGCGCCGCTGCCGTCACCCTCGCCAAAGCAGGCAAACGCGTCCGCCTGTTCGAAGCCGGTCGCATCCTCGGCGGCCGCGCACGCCGCGTAGACGTCGACGGTCGCACGCTCGACAACGGCCAGCACATCCTGCTCGGCGCTTACCGCTCCACCCTCTCCCTCATGAAAACCGTCGGCGTCAACGCCGAACACGCGATGCTGCGCCTGCCTTTGCAGATGCGTTATCCGGCCGGCGCCGACGGCATGGACTTCGTCGCGCCGCGCCTGCCGGCGCCGTGGCACATGTTGGTCGCCTTGTTCCGCGCCACCGGACTGACGCGCGACGACAAGCTGGCGCTGGCGCGCTTCTCGACTACGGCGCGCTGGATGGGCTGGCAGTTGCACGAAGATTGTTCCGTCGCTGAATTGCTGGAACGCTTCGACCAGACCGACCGGCTCAATCGCCTGATGTGGACGCCGCTGTGTATCGCCGCGCTCAACACGCCGCCGCAGCGCGCTTCCGCGCAGGTATTCCTGAACGTCTTGCGCGACAGCCTGGGTGCGCGCCGTGCCGCCTCCGACATGCTGATCCCGCGCACCGACCTGAGCGCGCTGTTCCCGCAACAGGCAGCCGCTTTCGTGGAAAGCCGCGGCGGCAGCGTGACCTGCGGCCGGACGGTTGCTTCCGTCTCGTCAGTGACGCCGGGCCAATGGAACGTCGCGTTCAAACAAGACAACGAGACGCAATCCTTCGACGGCGTGGTCATCGCCACGGCGCCGGAAGCCGCTGCCGATCTGCTCGACGGCCTGTGCGATATGACCACGCTGCGTGCGTTCACCTACGAGCCGATCACCACCTGCTATCTGCAATATCCGGCGCACGTGCGGCTCGAACAACCGTTCTTCGCCTTGACCGACGACACCGGCCGGGCAGCCTGGGGACAATTCGTTTTCGATCGCGGCCAGCTCAATGGCATTGCTGCCGATGCCGGTTTACTGGCGGTCGTGATCAGCGCCGCCGGGGACGCCATTGCCGAGGGGCATGCCGGACTGGCTGCAGGTGTGGCTACACAGTTGGCTCATCAGTTGGGCAATCCTCAGTTTCACACGCCGCTGTGGGCCAAAGTCATCTCGGAAAAACGCGCGACCTTTTCCTGCACGCCGGGCCTGCTGCGGCCGGACAATACCGGCATGCCCGCCGGCCTGGCGCTGGCCGGCGACTACGTTGCCGGCGACTATCCGGCAACGCTGGAAGCTGCCGTGCGCAGCGGGATTGCCGCGGCGGCACTGTTCTCGTAGCCGGTCTGCGCCTGCACGAATTTTATTCAGCGAAACTTTTCATCTTTCTGTCAAAGGGATTCACCCCATGACGCACTGGTTTGATCTACGATACGGTCAAATTTCATAGATTTAACCTATTTTGGAGAAGAAACATGCCCGTGATCACCTGTGTCGAAGACTTGCGCGTGCTCGCAAAGAAACGGGTTCCCAAGGCGTTTTACGACTATGCGGACAGCGGTTCGTACACCGAGAGCACCTATCGCGCCAACACCGATGACCTGGCCGCACTGAAGCTGCGCCAGCGCGTGGCGATCAACGTCGACCAGCGCTCCACCCGCACCACCATGATCGGCCACGACGTCGCCATGCCGGTGGCAATCGCGCCGACCGGCCTGACCGGCATGCAATGGGCCAACGGCGAAATGCTGGGCGCGATTGCAGCCGAAAAATTCGGTATCCCCTTCACGCTGTCGACCATGAGCATCTGCTCGATTG
>Ga0209437_100604_pt1 | contig 22343 bp, 16 predicted proteins | sample AraplaL_Cvi_mTSA_FD_184266 | JGI IMG/M metagenome (GOLD analysis project Ga0209437, IMG submission 184266) | Arabidopsis root microbial communities from the University of North Carolina, USA - plate scrape CL_Cvi_mTSA (SPAdes) (version 2) | ecosystem: Host-associated > Plants > Roots > Endosphere...
CTTCGTCCTCTGCCGTAACCGTATGCGCAACAACATTAGCATAGCCTTCCTGCTGTTTCTGTTCAGCGGCTCTACCCCGTTCGATCACCTGATTAATGGCCGCTCCGGCTTCCTTACCGTCCAATGTGGCATGATAATCAGCGCCGAGCATACGTACAGGCAGGAAATATTCGGGTGCCAGAATCAGTACCGTCAACGCAGGGCCAAGCAGCATATGCCCTTCCGTCAGACGTAATCCCAGACCAACCGCCACGGAAGCAACGGACAGCATGGTGAAGAAATCGAGTGCAAATGAAGAAAGGAAGGCCATACGCAGGGTGGACATCGTCGCCTTCCGATACCGCTGACTGACCCGCCGAATGGAGCCTTCGTGCGTTTTGCTCTGTCCCAATGTTTTTAGCGTCTCCAGCCCACGCAAGGTATCAACAAAATGGTTAGCGAGTGCTTTGTAGGATCGGAATTGTCCGTCTATCTTCCGCTGGGCTGCGAGGCCAATCAGAATCATGAACACGATCAGGATCGGTAGTGTCAGCATCAGAATAACCCCGGACATCATATCCAGCTTGAACACATACAGCAAAATGACGATGGGTGTGAATCCTATGCCTAGCATGCGAGGAATGAATAGTTCGAGATACGTCTTGTATTGAGCGGTTCCCTCACGTGCCAGCGTAACCAGATGCCCTGTGCCCTCCGTTTTGGCATAACGCGGTCCAAGTCTGAACCACTGCTCCACCATCTGTCTGCGCAGATCAGTCCCTGTCTTATCCGCATATCGTGAAGTCACAAGTTGTAACCAGAAGGATAGGGCGTAGCGGGCGGCAAAAGCAGCCAGGAACAACAGCAGTACCGGGTACTGCTCCGTTATGGATGAACCTTCAAACAATGCCGTGATGGCCTGTGCCAGCCATTTGGCTTGCATAATGATCGTCATCGCCTGTAACAGTACCAGCGCTGATGCCAGCGCGAGTACTGGCCGGATGCCCGGCAGCTTCAGCAGCCCCCGTCCCATATCAGTACTCCAGGTGGTGCTGCTCGTTCAGACGTTTGCGGAAGATATAATAACTCCAGATCTGATAGCCAAGAACAAACGGCAGCAATGTGCAAGCTACAATGGTCATGACTTTCAAGGAATACGCACCAGATGCTGCATTGTATACAGTCAGGTCATATGCCGCTCCAAAGGAACTCACCATCACTCTTGGGAACAGTCCGATAAATACCGAAGCAAAGGCAATCGCAATGACTGCACCAGTCATACCAAAAGCCCAACCTTCACGCTTCTGACGCACGAAGTAAGCCGCAAGTACAAGCGCGACTGCGCCAAGTACAACCATGATCCAAAGGGCCCAGCCCCGTACGGTGAATACATCGGTCATAAAATACGTCATTAACGCATAAACAGCGAGCAGTGCAGCCAGCGGCAGCATCAATTTTTGCGCTGTATTCAAGGCACGCTCTCTGAGTTCCCCGACTGTTCGTAGTGAGGCAAACAGCAATCCATGAACCAGACACAGCAGGGTTACACTCAAACCACCAATCACGGTGTACGGATTAACAATATCGAAGAATCCTGCACGCAACTGCATCTCCCCATCAATAGGCAGACCCTTCATGAACGTAGCAAAGACTACGCCGAACAGGAAAGGAAGGAGCGCGCTGGATACTACAATGATGATATCCCATGTTTTGCGCCAGCGCTGCTGTTTCATTTTACTGCGGAATTCGAAGGCAACCCCGCGACCAATCAAGGCGAGTAACACGACCACAAGCGGCAGGTAGAAGCCACTGAACATCGTGGCATACCAGTGCGGGAAGGCAGCAAACATCGCGCCCCCTGCTGTAATCAGCCATACTTCGTTACCATCCCAGAAGGGACCAATCGAGTTGATCAGGGTCCGGCGTTCACGATCCGTTTTGGCAATAATGCCTGTAGACATCCCTACACCAAAATCAAAACCTTCCAAAAAGAAGAAACCGACAAACAATACGGCAATCAGCAAAAACCACAACTCACTTAGTGACAACGGAATAACCTCCATCCACGCCGAACGGATCGGCCGATTCATCGTGATCTTCCGGCTTATCGACCGCAAATGGCCCAGCCTTGATCTCACGTACGAACAGGTATACCATCACGATTCCAAGAACCGTATACGCGGCGGTAAAAGCAATGGTAGAGAACAGAATCATTCCTGCGGATACGTTCGGTGAGACACCGGCTTCGGTCGTCATATAGCCAAACACCGTCCACGGCTGTCTGCCAACCTCGGTCATGATCCAACCAGATGTATTAGCGATAAATGGCAGAGAAATAGCAAATACCATCAGACGCATGAACCACTTTCCTGCAACTTCCAGCTTCTTGCGCATGGCCAGAAACGTACCATATAGGGATAACAGAATCATTAAGCCACCTGCTGCGATCATAATGCGGAAACTCCAGAATGTTGTTCGTACCGGCGGGATGTAATTCCCCGGTCCATACGTCTGCTCATACTCGGCTTGAAGCTCCTTCATACCTGTGACACTGCCGGAGAACTTGCTGTAGGACAGGTAACTGAGCAATCCAGGGATTTTGATCTCACCGGTATTCTCCTGTTTATCCGGGTCGATAAAAGCAACCACCGTCCATGGTGCCGGATCTTCTGTCGTCGTCCATGTGCCTTCACTGGCTGCCATCTTCATCGGCTGTGTCTCCACCAGATATTGTGCCTGGAAATGCCCGGAGAAAGCTACACCCAATGAAGAAACGAGTCCAATGATGATCGCAATATTAAACGATTTACGGAAGATTTCCACATCCTGCTTATTCATCAATTTGTAAGCACTGATCCCGGTGACAACAAAGGCCCCTGTCATCAATGCTCCAAAGATTGTATGTGGAAACTCAACGAGAAGCTGACCATTCGTGATCAGTGCAAAGAAATCATTCATCTCGGCTCGGCCGTTGTTAATCTCAAACCCGACCGGATGCTGCATAAATGAATTGGCTGCCAGAATCCACAGTGCGGAAAGGAATGTGCCTACAAACACCAGCCAGATACAGGCCAGATGCACTTTTTTGGACAAACGATCCCATCCGAATATCCACAACCCAATAAATGTAGACTCCATAAAAAACGCGAGTAACGCTTCAACCGCCAGTGGCGCACCAAACACGTCCCCCACGAACCGAGAGTACTCTGACCAGTTCATGCCGAACTGGAATTCTTGCAGAATACCTGTGACAACCCCAACGGCAAAGTTAATCAGGAACAGCTTGCCCCAGAACTTGGCCATCGTTTTGTAGATTTCCTTCCCCTTAACAACATACAACGTCTCCATGATCGCAACCAACAGTACAAGACCGATGGATAGCGGGACAAAAAAGAAATGGAAGATCGTTGTAAGTGCATATTGGATACGCGATAACATAATCGGATCCATACCGTTACCCCTTCTTTCTGTTCACTTCGCAGTATGCGTATTTGGCATTGAAGCTGCACCTTCGCTGTCTGTCCGCCAAATACGTTGATGAACGTATTGTGCCAGATTCCCTATTTTATACATGTGAGAATTATCACAATCTTCGTCTCCAGAGCAAAAAAAAAGTGACCTCGGTCACACAAAGGATAAAATTCAGCCTATTTGAAGCAATCTCATAATACTTTTAGCTGCTTTAGTGCAGATTCAAAAAACGAGGTTTTTAGTACCGAGAACCGAGAAGGTGGAATGCAGCTGGAAATGGGGTAGCGGAGCGCAGGAAAACTCTATAAAAGCTTGCCTACTTCATCTATTCATGGAAGATACTCATGTTTGGGACGGAATGCCCATATGTTAGTCTCAGGCATATCATGCGAAGTGCCGTGAATGGCTTTACATATGAAGTGGAAGCATGAAGCACATGCATAGCGAAGGACGCTCCATATTACAGTCAAGGTGAGGTGAGCGATTCATGGAAAAACCTGCGCCGTTACCAGGTGAAGACTCCGAAGCCAGCCCGGATAAGGCCAGCGCAGCACAGCCCCCTGTACGATATGTTCTCTTCCCTCGCAAAGGAGGATGGTCATCCTTCCCCTATCCCGATATTGCTGCACTGCTGTCGATCGAGGGCGAGGTCTACTATGTCAGCAGTCTGACGCAAACAGAGGATGTACCTGCGGTTATCACCGTGATCTCCCTATCTGAAGCCGAACAGCTATTGCTGGAACCCCGCACCGTGGCAGTGGTTACTCATCCCTACTGGCTCATGGCTGCAGCTTCGCTGGAACCGGAGCTATGTATTGCCCTGCTCCCTGAGCCTGTCGGAGACGAAGCATCTTCCCCCCTGTGGGAGAGCAGTATTTCCAAACTGGTGGGCATCGCCGATCTGGTAGGTACATCCTCAGAAACACGATATATGAAGCTGTTATTCCAAGGCGTACGCGCCATCTGGCTGGGAGGCGAAGATCCTTCACCCGCGGGTTCGATGCAAAAGGATGATCTCGAAGTCCCTCTCCGGGACTACGAACTGTTCTTCCTGCATGCGCTGCGGCAGATCCTGTCAGGCACTCCGGATAGCGTCACCCTGCTTCAATGCAGTGTACGTGCCGACTTCTATCGCCAGCTTCGAGCCAAAGCAGGTGCACATGAGACCATATCCTTTTTGCTGGCAGCTTATGAGTACTTGCTTGAAGATCCTCGGGCTATCAATTCACTTCAAGAGGCATTCTCCCATGCCGTCTTGAATGGTCGCAGTGACTGTGTAGTCTCCCACTATAGATTCCTGTCTGCCATTCATGCCCGGGCCGGACAGTTGGAGGACGCCCTGCGGGTGTACGGAATTAGTGCAGCCGACGAACAGGAACGACATCATTATGAACAGCTATGTCGCTGGTTGGAGGCAGGAGAAGATCAACTTGTACGAGCGGAATTATTGCGTATGAACGATGATTACGGAACCGCGCTGCGCATCCTGGACGAACTTGGCGGAGAAACCGCGAGACATTGGAAATTCCGCATTTATCAGGAGACAGGACGCGTGGAAGAGGCACTGGCTCTGGTGCATGCAGTCGATATTCAGGATGATGCCAGTCGCCAAGATTATCAGCAATTATCCGGAAGTGCCCTGGCTCTGCGAGGAGATAGACACGGGGCAGTCAGACATTTTCTCGAAACGGCACTGGAGGATGAAGATGCCCTCGCCCGGATTGTCGAGCTGGAGTTGTTGGATCATGCTGTACAGCAATTGCTTGGGGAGGTGCCATGATGCTGGACCCGAAGAAACGTAGACAACAGTTGAATGGGCCAATGGTGCACAGGGATATCCGAACCGAAACCACTTACACGCCAACCGAAACAGTCGATCGGACACATACAGACGCATTGGAAAATGGAGATCACACGCCGGATCACGCACCACAAACGCAGGATATCCGAAGCCAAGTGCATCACTGGGGCGATTCTAAAGGTCCCGGAGAAAAGGATGCTGTAACACAAGAAGAAACAAGTGTATTCAAAGAGCCCTTCTCCATTCGTCGGGTTCGCAAAAGCAAAGGCAACAAGCTGACCGCCATGCTGCAGGTTCGCAATGAACGCGGCCGATACCTTGAAGAAGTATTGCATGATCTCAGTGAGTTCGTGGATGAGATCGTGATTGTGGACGATGCCAGCACAGACGGAACCCCGGATCTATGCAAAGCCTATCCGAAGGTGGTCCGTCTGGAGGTATTGGAGAAACCACTGTTCGCCGAGGAATGGCGACTTCGCAACACTTTATGGCAAGCGGCGGCGGGAACACGTCCCGACTGGTTGCTCTCGGTTGATGCGGATGAGCTGTACAGCACAGAGGCCAAGAAAGCCATACGCACGCTAATTAATCAGGAATATGCAGACTGGTTTGCATTCCGTTTCTACGATATGTGGGGTGGCCGGACCCATTACCGGGAAGATGATCTCTGGTGTCTGCACAAGCGGCATACCGCTTCACTGGTACGTTATATGCCTGGATATCCTTATTTCTATCCACAACAGAATCATCATGTTCCCCGTCTTCCCTTGTCCTGCACCGTATTGCCTGGAGTCAGCACAGAACTGAAGGTTCAGCATCTCGGCTGGGCAGGCAGTCTGGAGGACCGGGTTCGTAAATATTTGCGTTACAAGCGCATTGATCCTAGCGGTGAGTGGGGCAATCTTGCACATTACGAGTCGATTCTCGATCCGGAACCTCGGCTGATTCCCTGGAAGGAGGGACCGTGAGATGGGCGTGGTGAGTATTCTGACGCATAGCTTCACCGACGGGTATAACCGGGAATTTGGTCGAGTATTTGGTGGTGGGCTGGAGCGATATATTCTGGATCTGTGCAGTGTCATCCGTGGACTCGGACATATTCCCGAGGTTCATCAACTGTCCTATTTTGAAGCATTCCAGACCCGGACGGAGCAAATTGACGTATTCGGTTATTCGTACGATATGGATAATGTACCGGAAGCCTTTGATCGAATGGCAGCAGCGGCGCGCGGCCCAGTGATCTATGCAAGCTGTCTGTGGCAACCCATCACCTACAAGCCGGGTAGTCTAGGTATCTGTCACGGCATTAACTGGGATCGTCCCGGACTGCCACTGGAGACCAAACAACAAGTGGCGGAACATATTCAATTGGCTCTGGATGGACTCGTGCGCATTGTATCCGTGGATTCCCATTTCCAGACCTTTTGCCGGGCTGCGTGCACCTATACCGATCCAAGGCAGGTCGTCCTGATTCCCAATGCAGTGGATACGTCCTATTTCATACCTGCCCCGCCAACACGAACCTTCGAGCAGGAACAGGAAGACGAATGGCTTGCCGCATGGAAGACCGATCTGGCGAGTCATGAGGAGAATGCCGGTGCAGTTATATCAGGGATGAAAGCTGTGGAAAGCAAGGGTGGACCGAGTGGTGATGGAGCGTACAATGGGAAGGCTAACGGAGATGGAGGTGGGGATACAGCTAGCGATCAAGAACGAGAGGAGAAGGGAGCGGTAGATCTCCATTTGGAGTTATCAAAACTGGAAAAAGCCGAGGTACATGGCGAATCGTATACGGTTGCTCGTAACCACCTGAATTCAACGGATTGGGCTACGGATATTGTAATAGCAGCAGATGCTGAATATCAGATTAATGGTCTGACTCAGGAACAGGTTGAACAGAAAACTATGGATGTCCGCTTGACCTCTCCCCGCCCAATTCGCATTATATATCCGCGTCGAATCAGCATGGAACGGGGCATTATTCCAATGATGCTGGCAGCAGATAAGCTGCTGGGGGCTTTTCCGGATCTGGAGATTGAATTTGCCGGGGAACTGGTTGAAGGAAGTACGGTCGGGAGAGCCTTTCGTTATTGGCATCGTACTCATCCACATGCGGAGCGAATTAACCAGCGCACGTATGATTTCCGGGATATTCGGGAGGCCTACCATCAGGCAGATATCGCCGTAATTCCAACAATATTCTCGGAGGGTACCTCCTATGCCTGTCTGGAAGCGATGAGCTGTGGACTTCCGGTGATTGCCTCCAATGTTGGCGGATTGAATGATCTGATTCAGGATGGTTTTAACGGGCTATTGGTACCTCCTGGTGAGCAGGAACTAACCGCTGCTCTGGTTCGTCTCGTACAGGATCGGGCCGAGCGAGAACGACTGGGAATCTATGCGCGCGAGACTGCACTGTCCTATGATCTTGCCAGGTGGCGGAGCCGGTGGAGCACGGTGTTGGAATCTTTTTTGGCAGAGACAGGATTAAAGGAGGGAATTCGGGGATGATGGATACGCCCAAGGCACCGGAATTCATGGAATCAAGATACATTAGGCAAAGTGACCCTAAAACGGACACATTGGTCTTCCCCCTGCATCCGGCATGGTGGAGCCGTCCCTACGAATATGAATGGGCCCGGCGGTTTGCACGTCCAGACGATGTGGTCCTTGATGCAGCCTGCGGCATCTCCCATCCGTTCAAATTCTGGCTTGCCGAACACTGCCGTGAGGTTCACGCCTGCGATTGGGATGAACGCATTTTGTCTGAAGAGGCGATAAGACTGGATATTGTTTCTGATTTTGGCGAGCAGGCCGCCCATGATCTGCCGGAATCAACTCTCGTCCGATTGCAGCGCGCAAAGGCTAATCTGGCCCAGCTTCCGTATGAGTCGGGTAAGTTTGATCGGGTGTTCTGTATCTCTGTACTGGAGCATCTGGATACGGGCACGATGCTGCGGGCGTTTCGTGAATTCGCTCGGGTGCTGAAACCAAACGGCCAGTTAATCGCTACTTTCGATGTACCCGAGATGCGGCCTGATCTGCTGGAGACAATCATGGCTGTCACCGGATTAACCATTGAAGATAAGCTAAATGTGGTAGAGCCGGACGATGCCATCTGGTCTGACATGTACGGCACGCCGATCCGCTGTTTTCGAGCGGTGATATGCAAAGGTTGAGACTAATTGGGTTGCTTTGAGTTAAGTGCAGAGTGGAAAAGAGCGCGTGAACCGTGCGCTCCGGGGCGGGCACTTCGTCCGCATGGGGCTGCTGTGCGCCGTCCGGCATGCCGCATAGCGCAAGCAGCCCGCAGTGTTCCGCAGAAGGAAGGCGCTGCGGGCAACGCCAGCACGCCACGAGGCGACAGGGCTTGCAGCAGGTCCTTTTCTATCCAATGAATCTGGAAGATACGTCGTTCCTCCAGATCAGGCTATCAATCTGACTGTTAGCGGATCACTTTCAGTTGGAGGACTAATGGCCTCCACTGCTTATTTTGCTTGGTGGGAAGTATAATTCGTTCAACGATGTATAACAAATGCAACGTGCAAACAACCGCCTTCGAATGAATATCGGAAGCGGCTGTTCGTTTTATAGTAGATGCAATGATGATAAAAAATGTTGTCCGGACAAGGCTGTCAGACCGATTCCTGCGGAATAGTCTCTTTTGCTTCCGATATGAGAGGTTGCTTTCCCTCCCACAAGATGCGTTGCAGCAGTATGCCAGCAAGACCAATCGCCAGCGTAGCGAGACCGATATATTGAAAGGTGGGGCTCGGACCCGCAACTCGAATGAGCGCTCCACCTGCAAGTGGCGCTACAACCAGTACAACACTAGATAGTGAACTTTGAATGCCAAAGACGCGCCCTACATAGGCAGGAGGGGTTTCCTTTTGCAGCAAATAATTCAGTGTTACCATAAAGAGTCCATTGCCCAGCCCAATGCAGAGGCCCCAGATAATGACCCAAATTTCAGGTGTTTGTGGGCCGATCCACCCCAGCGCAGCGATTCCGGCACCCACGAACAGATATCCTCCACCCAGTCCCCACCCATACCCAATTCTCGGCAAGCGATTTAACAACAAAATGATGACGACTGCCCCGGCTCCTGCCGACGACCCCAACCAGCCGAGCAGTGATTCATTACCTGGCTTGATCTCCCGGAACAGGGTCGTAAACTGATAATCAATCATGAGAATGGCCATGAGCCCAAAACAGCCGAACAAAATCGTACTCAGCACGGTGCGACTGCTCCGTATAAAACGCCAGCCTTGCTTCCACTGGGAGAACAAAGATTCCGATCCATCCTTTTCATTAGTAGCACTTCCGTCTGATTCAACGGACTCCGACTTCTCCACCAAACGCCGCAAGGGCCATAATACCGCACCTGACAACAGGCGGGTACAGGCATTAATGACAATACAGATTTGTGGTGAAAAGAAGACCAAAATGACTGCACCCAGAAGTGGTCCCGCTACTTTCGAACACTGACTGACAAAAGCGTTTAGGGACGATGCCTGAAACAGATGCTCCTCTGCCACCACCTGACGGGTTAACGCCTGCTGAGCTGGAACGTGGAACACTCCCATCATGGCACGCAGAGCGAGCAGTGGAAGCAACCATGCCGGGCTTGGTGCGAATAAAATAGCAACGGTTAATCCCACGGTGATTACATCACACAAAATCATGATTTTCACTTTGTGCAGTCGATCAGCCAGAGCACCTGCAAAGGAGCCAAGCAGTATACCCGGGACAGCCATACATACAGGAATAAGTGCAATAATCAGCGGATCAGCACCCCAGCGGTAAGCCACCATCACCTGTATGGCAAGTGCATCGAACCAATCTCCAAACGTAGCTAGCGAGTATGCAATAAACATGCGGACAAACCGGAGGTTAGTCCATAAGCTTTTGGAAGATTGTGCAGATGAGGCGGGCGATTCGGTGGATTCATTGGATGTGGGTTCATTTGAGTTGACGGTCATACGTGTACTTCCTCCCTTGATTACAGCCGTGTGCGGTCTGTATGTTCCTTGGCTGTAATCATAAGAGGGTTATATCAGAGGAAGATCAGAGGATGGGGAGATAGGGGATAAAAATTTACGTATTTCATCTACAATTCGTTGTTTATAGGTGGGAACACCATAATTTTTACCGATCTCTGCGTACACTTGACGATATTTACTGTGCAGTCTGCCTTCAATTCGATGTTGATCCATGAACAGGAGAATCTGATATGCAGCATTCAGATATAGCGGTGCATTCAGCGACATTTTCAACACGTCCAGACCGTCATCCATTCTAAGTTCCGCTTCACGCACTCGCCCTTGCCGAAGCAACCACAACCCCTCCATCACCTGAAAACGTCCGATCTCCCGCAGATAGGGGGCATCCTTCAATCCTGCTCGTAGCACTGCCATTTGAGCCTCAACAGCTTCACCGCTGCCACTCCACAGTTCCACGTATAACGCTGCAAGGGCTACCGGCAGTCTGAAATTCTTGAGCTCATCTGTCTCTATCACACGATACGTCTCCTCCAGTTGCATCCGGGCACGCTCGTATTGACCTACCTCTGCATAGAGTTCAATGATGTTCAAAATGCGGAGTTCTCGAAGCTGTTCGGCAGATAATGCAGATGAATTCAATGCTTGCTCATACAAGGGTAAGCTTTCTGATGGTTCAATTAGCGAGTGGACAAAAATTAATAACCAGTATACGCGCTCCTCAAAAGAAATTTCCTTCGTTGTAATCAGCCATTCCAGATCGCCCTGTATAAAATGAATATACAACTGATAATAAGGGACAATCTGAATGCCGAGTGCTTCCTGCTGTTGAACCAGGGTCTGTATGGCATTTCCCTGCCCAAACAAGTGATATTTACGAAGTAATCCGTGAATGACTTCCTGCATTTCAGGGTCCTGAGCAGAAGGGCTGGCGGGTAGAACGGACTTGTTCTCTTGCACCGTAAGCCGATATCCGTATCCCCGTACTGTATCCAGACTAATCTCATCCCAACGTTTTAATTTCTTGCGCAGCCGATAGATATGATCATCCACCGTGCGTTCAACTGGATACTCCAGCGGCCATACCCGGTCCAACAGTTGGCTGCGCGTGAAGACTTTATCCTTGTTCTCATATAAAAAATGAAAAAGTGCAAATTCCTTCGCCAGCAGGCGAATGGAATCCGTACGCCGGGTTACGGTGTATGTCCCTTCATCCAATTGTAAAGACATGCCTGGTTCCTCCCATGTATTCTTCTCATCGTGTTTTCAACATACCACAAAAACCCTTTGCGAGAACGCAAAAGGTTTCTGTTATAAAGAGCTTGTTATAGTACGAAATGCTTATTCTTGGAACAAGTTATTCCTTTGTTCTAACCGAGTACAACCCGGTCATCGGCCATTTTTTTGCCGCTAATACGCTCGAATTCACCAAGCAACTCCGGCACGGTCAACGTACGCTTGCGCTCCTCGTTGACATCCAGAATAATGCGGCCTTTATCCATCATGATTAAACGATTGCCCAGACGAATGGCCTGCTCCATATTGTGCGTCACCATCAGTGTGGTAAGTCTCATCTCACGCACAAGGGTCTCCGTCAGTTCCGTGATCAGTTCGGCACGTGATGGGTCAAGGGCTGCCGTATGCTCATCCAATAGCAAAATCTGCGGCTGGGTGAACGTAGCCATCAACAGACTGAGTGCCTGCCGCTCCCCGCCAGACAAGAGACCCACTTTGGCATTGGGACGCTTCTCAAGTCCAATACCCAGCTTCTCCAGTTGCGTGTTGAAAATCTCACGTCTGGCACGGGTAACGCCGAAGCCCAGTCCACGTCCTTTACCCCGTTTGTACGCCATGGCCATATTCTCTTCAATGGACATATGTGGTGCTGTTCCTGCCATTGGGTCCTGAAACACCCGGCCAATCCAGCTGCTACGTTTATGTTCCGGCAGGTTTTTAATGGAGCGGTCATTAATCAGCACATCGCCCATATCAGGCTTCATCACTCCCGAAATGATGTTCATCAACGTGGATTTACCGGCTCCGTTACTACCAATGACCGTCACAAAATCTCCCGGATTCATCGTCAGATTCACACCAACGAGCGCAGTTTTCTCATCCGTTGTGCCTGGGTTGAACAGCTTGGTTACTTGCGTAATCTCCAGCATGATCACATACCTCCCTTCGCCTGATGACCCCCGGATCGCATTAACTCTTCTGTTCGTTTGCGAGCCAGACTTCGCTGCTTCATAGAGCGCTGCATCGTTGGGAATACAAGGGCAATAATGACAATCACTGCTGTAATCAACTTCAGATCAGATGTATCAAACCACTCCACCTGAAGGGCCAAGGCCACCACGATCCGGTATATGATCGAACCAACGATCGCTGCAAGTGTAGCCCAGAACACTGTTCTTGCACCAAGGATGGCTTCACCAATGATGACGGAAGCCAGTCCAATGACGATCATGCCGATGCCCATCGTGATGTCCGCAAAGCCGGATTGCTGGGCAATAAATGCGCCAGACAGGGCTACCAGTCCATTGGACAGGCTGACACCTACAATTGTAGTCACATCCGTATTTGCACCAAAACTGCGAATCATGCGTTTGTTATCCCCTGTGGCGCGGAGCGCCAGCCCAACATCTGTTTTCATGAACAGATCCAGCATGATTTTGAACACGAGTACCACGATAATAATAAGCACCATGACATGCTCACCTGAGAATGGATTATCCATACCCATAATGGATTTATTCGGTGCGCCAAGAATACGCATATTAATGGAGTAGAGCGCGATCATCATCAAGATCCCGGATAACAATCCATTAATCTTGCCTTTGGTATGAAGCAGGCCCGTACAAGCCCCGGCTACCATACCGCCAGCCATTGCCGCCAGACAGGCGAGCCAAGGAGAGAAGTCATTGGAGATCATCACCGCCGCGATTGCGCCCCCTGTTGTAAAACTTCCGTCTACGGTAAGGTCAGGAAAATCGAGTATGCGAAACGTAATATATACACCAAGTGCCATCAGTGCATATAAAAGCCCCAGCTCGATTGCTCCTTCAATTGAATTCCAGCTTATACTCACGCTACTTCCTCCCTGTCTATCGAAAAGAATGAGGCGAACCCGTTGCACGTTCGCCTCGCATCCATACTGCCGGATTACACTCCGGTCAGATTATTGAATCAATCTCATAACTCATTAAACTATTGTTTTTGTAACTAGATATAGACAAATTGAATCGTTTTGATCTATATCTACCCTTGATTGAAGTAACTAAAGGTATTATGAATTGATTCTATTGAATAATGTTGTTTTCCTGGTCTTTTACTTCCGCCTTCATCTCATCCGTAACCGTGATGCCTTGGGCTTCCGCTGCTTTCAGGTTCAGGATCAGATCCAGTTTGTCTGGAACGGTGACTTTCATATCACCAGGTTTTGTACCATTTTTCAGAATGTCCGCAGCCATCTCACCCACCTGATATCCATGGTCATAATATTTGAATCCTACCGTTGCGAAAGCTCCTTTTTCAACGGTATCCCGATCACTGGAGAAGAACGGAATTTTATTACTGTTCGCCGTTTGAATGATCGTATCCACCGCACTCACGACAGAATTATCGAGTGTGATGTAGAAGGCGTCTACTTTGCCAACAAGAGAATCCGTTGCCTGTTTTACTTCAGATGTATTCGTAACCGGTGCTTTCACCAGCTTGATATTATGTGTTGCGAGCGCTTTTTCTGCGTTATCTGCCATAACCACCGCATTTGGTTCACCTTCGTTAATGACCAATCCTACCGTTTTTACATCCGGCAGATTTTTGGCGATAAAGTCAGCCAATTGTACGATGGCCTCCGGGTTCGTGTCGGATGCACCTGTAACATTGCCACCCGGTTTATCCATATCGGTTACCAGTTTGGCACCCAGTGGGTCTGTTACCGCAGCGAACAGCAATGGCTTGTCCTTCACTTGCTGAGCCAGAGCCAGCGCAGATGGTGTTGCGATTCCAAGTACGAGATCATTTTTGGAGTCACCCGAGATTTTTTGTGCAATGGACAGGTTGTTCGTCGAATCACCTTGCGCATTATTGTAATCGATTTTGAGGTTCTTGTTCTCTTCGATACCCGCATCCTTCAGGGCTGCGATGAACCCTTCACGTGTAGCATCCAGGGATGGATGTTCAACAATCTGGGAGATGGCAATCTGGTATGATTTTTCCTCGCTGTCTCCACCTGTTGTACTCCCCGATCCTTCGGATTCCGAGCCTGTACCGCTGTTATTTCCGCAACCTGCCGCAACGATCATTGAAGCAACCATCATCAGTGACATCCAAAATTTCTTTTTCATGTGTGAGAACCCCTCTCCATCTTATAAAATGTGGTTACCCTTATCGAGATTCCATTGACACGATAGGGTGGGACAAAACGAACGCTTCAACGCATTGTTGCTTTGATCGACAAAAGCAGACAAATATAGACTTTTGTCATGCGACTGAAGTCCATGACCCGTGTTGGTGTTTTATTGTTCCCCTAATATTAAGGTGCGTCCCGATATACGTCAATGGTTGAACCGCTTCCAATTTACTCTCATCGTATGATTGTGATAGAAAACATTACATAAGATCAAAAAAGGCAACCCACATGTTATGCGAGTAGCCTCATATAGATAGCTTATTTTTCTTCTTGAATTGCTTTTAGCTCAGCAGAGGTTAGTCCCGTCGCTTTGACAATGGTCTCATGATCAAGACCCAAGGTGAGCATATTCAATGCAATTTTCCGCTTGCTCTCAGCTTCACCTTCTTTAATTCCTTCTTTAATCCCTTCTTCGATTCCTTTTTGAATTCCTTCCTCCATGCCTTTCTTGAGACCCTCTTCTCGTGCGCCTTCCATCATGGATACTTGATCCCGTAAAAACTTTTGACGTGCTTCATATTGTTGGCGGAACTCTTCATCCTTGCTCAGTTCCTTCAATAGATTCATGGCCTTTTTCAAAGCCGGTTCGGGTTCGTGCATCATTAACGCCTCCCATCTAATATTGAGTTTTGTATAAAACATCTGGATGTTATTTCAAATTATATCACGCATCTCACCATAAATATAACGTGTTTACGTCATTCCCATTCAAAAAAAGAGACTATTTCGACGAATCGAAACAATCTCTTTGTATAAACCAGTCAGTTCCCCGACGCTTCGCGAATCTCATACTTGCACCTTTTACCGCCATCGGCGTAACATTCGGTACGCTCCACCTCGGCTTGAAGCAGCGAACGGAACAGCTCCAGCTCACAGCGGCAAGCCTGCTTGTAGACACTCGCAACTTGCACAATCGGGCAGTTCATTTCCGTAATGACGTAAGTTCCATCTTCTTCTCTGGACGCATCCGCCATATATCCGTTGGCATTCTGGATTCGCGCAAGTTCCTCCACCCGTCCGGCCAGGTCCTGGCCATCCATCTGGGGCAATCCGCTACGAAGCAACTTGTCCCGGCGACTCTCGAACAATGCATCCACCACACCGCTCCCGGCTGAGTCAGACAATTCTTCAAGCAGTTCCAGCGTAAGGGACGAATATGATTTTGGGAAAAAGCTGTCCCCGCGTACCGTCAATTGGTACACCGAGGATGGACGTCCGGCCGTAGCCCGGGCCTCCCGAACCTCGATCCAGCCGTCCTGCTCCAGTGCCGTCAGATGACGACGAATGGCCATGCCGGTCAGACCCAGATCAGCTGTCATTTCCCTCGCGGTCAATGTACCTTGCTGCTTCAGCATGAACAAAATCCGTTCACGCGTCGTTCGTTCCTCTTCGCGCTTCACGATCAGCACCTGCTCTCCTGCTTATGCGTGTACCGGTGCTGCCTCCCGGCAGGCATCCGAGCAAAAGCGGTTATGCGTCTCTTCGCAATCCTCACAGCTTACGTGCTGCAGGTTGCAGGTTGGACAATTAATATATCGGTCATGTGTCGTTCCACAGTGATAACAGCTGGCAATGACAATATCCTCCTCTGTCCGGTTAATCGGTACAGAGATTCGCTCGTCAAACACGTAACATTTACCATCGAATAGATGGCCTTGTACTTCTGGATCTTTACCATACGTGACAATACCGCCGTCTAATTGAGCTACGTCTTGGAATCCTTCATTAATCATGAACCCGGTCAGCTTCTCGCAGCGAATACCACCCGTGCAGTAGGTAATAATCGTTTTGTCCTTCATGTCACCCAGGTTCTCGCGAATCCACTCCGGAAACTCGCGGAACGACTCAACATCTGGACGGATGGCGCCGCGGAAATGGCCGATTTCGTATTCGAAATCATTGCGACCATCAATAACGATGACATCATCACGTTGCAGATGCTCATGGAACTCTTTCGGTGAAAGGCGTTTGCCACTAATCACATTCGGATCCAGATCTTCGTCCACGCGGAACGTAACCAGCTCTGCTTTATGACGAACAAAGATTTTTTTGAACGCATGCTCTTCCACATCATCAATCTTGAACACCATATCACTGAACAGTGGGTTGGCATGCATGTCTTTCATATACTGTTCCGTCTGTTCAGGCGTTCCGGATACCGTACCGTTAATGCCTTCGGATGCGATCAGAATACGGCCTTTCACACCGAGGTCCTTACAGTATTGCAGATGCTCTTGTGTAAACGTCTCGGGATCTTCAATCTTCACGAACTTATAATATAAAAGCACGCGATACGCGCTGTTACACATGTATATCACCTGTTCCTATTCCATGTTGTTATTAGCCGAATCATTCGGCAAGACGACTACGTTGCACCCTTACTTGTAAAAAGAAAATAAACAGCCGCCCGAAACATCGTCTCGAACTGCTGTCTGACATTCGACTTTTATTCCTGCATTCTAGTTTATCGGAAGCGGAATAGCTTAGTCAATATAAATGTATAGAAAGGGATGAAAGATATGGAACATTTCAACCATAAATGATTTGTCTCTGGAAAATCAAAAAAAATATTTCGAATTCGAACTAAAATCGTATTCATTTTTGCTTTCATATCCATTAAACTATGCTCATCATTATATGACTTCCCCCTGTGATTTAGAAAGATAAGGTGGATCAGGAATAAGCATAACGTAACATATTTAAATGAAAAATGGGGATGAGATCGTGAGTTTAACACTATTTAGGAAAGTAAGCATCATATGGTTGGTATTCCTGATCGGACTAAGTGGTCTATGGAATAATATCAGCATAGTACAACAAGCGCATGCCGCAGCCGCAGATCCCTACCTTGGTGAGATCAGATTATTCCCTTACAGCGCGGTGCCCACAGGATGGATGCCTGCCAGAGGACAGACGCTCTCTATAAGCCAAAATTCAAAACTCTTCTCGCTGCTAGGCATTAAGTACGGCGGGGACGGCACATCAACATTTGCCTTACCTAACCTTACCCATGCTGCACCAGAAGGGATGGGCTATTACATAGCTATGGATGGTATATTCCCTTCCCGAGACCCAGATGGTTTATATACCCGAAATGCTGTGTTAGGCGAGGTTCGCCTATTTCCATATTTCTTCTCTCCCACGGGTTGGTTAACTGCTGAAGGGCAGAGCCTTAATACCTCCGTATATTCGGATCTATATAAAATGATTGGTACAACCTACGGATCAGACACACCGAATGAATTCAAGTTGCCTAACTTTCCAGAGATTAATGGTGTACATTACGCTATATTTACAAATCCAGCTAACCATGCTGAGAATGGTACAGGTAACGAGTACATTGGTGAGATCATTCCCATGCTCGTTAATCTTTCGACGAACAATTGGATATTAGCGAATGGTACGACACTCCCCACCAACGGTAATCAGCCCCTGTTTAGTCTGTTGAGCACCAGGTTTGGGGGCGATGGTCAGGTGAACTTTAAAGTACCTAATTTGAACAGCAGCCAATCCGACTTGGTTTATTATGTTGCTAACGCAGGAGCGTTCCCCAACTTGGACGGTGGGCAGCTTCCGGAAGCAATCGAAGACACCTATACCACGAATCAAAACTCCACTTTAGCTGAGTCTGCACCAGGCGTGCTTTCCAATGATAGCGACGGTTCTACTGCTATTTTGAAAAGTGGGCCGATGAACGGAACATTGGTAATGAATGCTAACGGGGCATTTACTTATACTCCGAACCCCAATTATGTGGGAAGTGACAGCTTTACCTATAGTGCCAGCAATCCATGGGGTACAAGTATTCCGGTGTCAGTGACCATAACGATTGAGCAAACCACTCCTCCTATAGTCAACGGCATATCTGACGGTGGAATATATAATCAAACGGTAACACCTGCATTTAATAGTGGTACCGCATTTCTGAATGGCGCTGCATTCCCGAGTGGCACTCCAGTTACGGCTGACGGGGTTTATACATTGGTGGTAACCAACAGTATCGGCAGTACAACTTTGAATTTTGCCATTGATACGGTAGCTCCCGTTGTATCGGGTGTCACCGATAATGGAAAATACAATGAAAGCCCAACAATCACTTTTAATGAAGGAACAGCCACTCTGAACGGTTCACCCTTCAGCAGCGGGGAAACGCTTCAATCTGAAGGAGAATATGCACTGATTGTTACCGATAGTGCGGGCAATACCACAACCTTACATTTCAGCTTTTATACGCCGCGAACGATCAACTTTAACAGTAACGGCGGTTCTGAAGTAAACGAACAAAAGGTGTCTTACGGTGACAAGGTGATTGTTCCAGCAGTCCCAACTAAAGCAGGATACACCTTTGCTGGATGGTATACCGATTCAGGTCTGAGTCAGGCTTTTGATTTCGGCAATACCACCGTTACCGCTGATATCACTCTGTATGCGAAATGGACGGTCAACTCCTATACTGTTAATTTCGATCCTAATGGTGGTTCAATCGTTGCGGATCAGACGGTCCCATACGGTGAGTTGGTGACAGCTCCTGACGTTCCAACCAAAGCAGGGTACACCTTCGGTGGATGGTATACCGATTCAGGATTGAGTCAGGCTTTCGATTTTGACAATACCACCGTTACCGCTGATATCACTCTGTATGCGAAATGGACGGTCAACTCCTATACTGTTCACTTCGAGTCTAATGGTGGTTCAGTCGTTGCGGATCAGTCAATTCAACATGGTGACTTGGCGGCTGCACCTGATACTCCAACCAAAGCTGGACACACCTTTGCTGGATGGTTTACCGATTCAGTATTGAGTCAGGCTTTTGATTTCGAGACTACCACCGTGACCTCTGATATCACTTTGTATGCGAAATGGAAGGTCAACTCCTATACCGTTAACTTCGAAACTAATGGTGGGTCAGTCGTTCCTGATCAGACAGTCACGTATGGTGAGTTGGCGGCAGCTCCGGATGACCCAACCAAAGCAGGACACACTTTCGCAGGCTGGTATACTGAGCCTGAATGGAGTAAGCCATTTGACCTGAATACTAGATCGATTGTGCAGGACACCACATTGTATGCAAAATGGGCACCAAACACATATAAGGTAACGTTCAATACACTTGGAGGATCAGCAGTATCCGATGCAGCTGTTGAATACGGAAAGAAACTTTCAGCACCTGCTTCGCCAAGCCGTTCCGGCTATACGTTTGCAGGCTGGTACGCAGACCCCGAGTTGAAGACTCCATTCAACTTTGCTCAAACAGAGATTACAGCCGATCTGATCTTATATGCCAAATGGAGTGTTAATTCCACGCCACCATCAGGTGGTAATGATGGTAACAGCAGCGGCGGAGGCTCTGGTAACCAGAATAACAACGGGTCGAGCGGTAATCCTTCGCCACCTAACACAACGAATTCATCCAATAATGGCCGTATAACCCTCGCATCGGGGCAGATCGGGCAAGTAAGTTTGGGCGGTGGCATCGCTGTAAATATCCCTGCGGGGGCAATGAACCAGGAACTCAAGGTTACCATTGAACAGATTGCAGATCCTTCTGCTTTGCTGACCCATCAGGTCCACCTGCTCAGCCCGGTATATGAACTGCTCAAAAATGTTCCGCAAAACTTCAATGTACCCGTAACATTAACGCTGACATTTGATTCATCAAGCTTACAGCGCAATCAGCGGGCTGAACTATTTTACTTTGATGAACAGGATAAGGTTTGGCTATCCGCCGGTAAATCATCTGTGAATGGAAATCAAATTCGGGTAGACGTAAACCATTTCACTAAATTTGCCGTATTGGCGGTTGATCAGTCCAAGGAGCCGACCGAAATTTCATTTAATGATGTCGAAGGTCACTGGGCGAAAGAAGTCATCCAGCAGGCTATTCGTAAAGGCATAGTGAAAGGATATGCCGATGGAACATTCAAGCCGAATGCATCCATTACACGTGCTGAATTTACAGTGATGCTAATGAATGCACTGCAAACAGAGTACACGGAAACGACTTTATCTTTTACCGATCTTGCAAAAATAGGAGCTTGGGCACAGTCTGCTGTAGCTCGTGCAGTGAAAGCAGGATTTATTCAGGGGGACACTGAGGGGGCTTTCCGCCCCAATGATGCCGTAACTCGTGCAGAAATGGCTGTCATGGTAGCCGGTGCGTTTCAATTAAAAGCGATAACTGGCACCAGCTCAACCTTTGCAGATGATGCACAGATTCCGCTTTGGGCCAAAGCAGCTGTCGCTGGCATGCAAAAAGCCGGGATGCTGAACGGTAAAGGGCTGAATACCTTTGCTCCAAGTGATAAAACTACGCGTGCAGAAGCGGTCAAATTACTGTTGAACACAAAGAATTAGTGCATATCTAAAAGCCTGTTCCTTCCCGGGAACAGGCTTTTCTGATTGTTTCATTCGGAGATCGTAATGACCGAGGTCACAAAGTGATAAGACTCGTTCTCCAATACCGCCTGCGATAACAGGATCTTATTGCCTTCCGGGCTCCAGGCTAGCGGGTCAGAGGCGTTGTCCATATCCGCCGAGATCTGGAACTGCTCAGCCGACTCCGTGTTGGAGACGAACAGCCCTTTCTCATTGTCATTCTCGGAATTGATCGTATACGCAATCTTGGAATCATCACCCGACCAGCTGGTGCCGAAGATCTGCGTGCCTCTGGCGAGTGTGGCCTTCTCATTACCTTCCAGATCGGTGAGCACCAGCGCCCGTTTGGTATCCGCCGTTCTTTTCACAATCGCAAGCCTTGTTCCATCATTGGAAGGGATGACCCATTCCACACTTTTCAGCACCTGTTTCACGTCACCCGTCTTTACGTTGTATGCATTCAACTGGCCATCTTCGCCCGTAATATAATAGAGCATATTGCCTGAGACCTTGATACTCCGCACATTGAAATTGCCTGTCTCAACCAGCACTTTCGTCGAACCATCCACACTTGCCGAGATCAGATCACCCTTCATATTGGGAAAAACGACATGTTCATTATCCAGCCATGCGCCCTCTTGGATGAAGCCATCCTCCTTACCAGCGGGGGTTGTCTCCCCGTTGTGCAGGTTCAGAATGTAACCTTTACCCGTATTTTCCTCCGGCTCCCGGTAGAACAGGTACTGACTATCTGGTGACACCAGCGGTGCACCCAGGCTAACTTCACTTTCCTTGAGCGGCGTGTCTGTACCTTTGGTTAGATCATACATATATAAGTTATGCGGATATCTTTCCTGGCCTTCAACGGTGACGGGTTTCAGGGACTTGTTCTCCTTGTCGGATACAATCCAGTCGTCACTTAGCCATGCGATTCCACGCATATTCGGCAATTTATCAATTTTCTCCAACTTGAAGCTCTGGTACACGGACGTGTTGGTATTATCTTTCACTGTAATATCAGTGCCTGTTTTCCCGCCTTGTTCGTTGCCCCCCGGCTCTGTTGTTCCCCCGCATGCTGCTGTTGTTAACAGGGCAATGGCCCCAAACGTCCCCAAAGCTGCTTGTTTCCAATTCATCATGGTCCCCCCTGGTTTCTCTTGCTATAAGACCAAGCATACACACGGCATACTTCCAAAGTTATTCAGACTTGTTTCGAACTTGTAAACTTGAATCAGCCAAAGGGAAAATGAGCTGGAACGTCACGCCTTCCCCATCTTCTGGATTGCCCGACAGCAGGGTGATT
>Ga0209437_100605_pt1 | contig 22268 bp, 17 predicted proteins | sample AraplaL_Cvi_mTSA_FD_184266 | JGI IMG/M metagenome (GOLD analysis project Ga0209437, IMG submission 184266) | Arabidopsis root microbial communities from the University of North Carolina, USA - plate scrape CL_Cvi_mTSA (SPAdes) (version 2) | ecosystem: Host-associated > Plants > Roots > Endosphere...
CCGTCCAGATCCTTACGCCCTCTTTCAGTAGCGGGCGGATATTCGTCTGCCCGCTGAGAAACCAGAGCATCTCCTTGACCGCCAGCTTCCAGTGCACCTTTTTCGTCGTGAGTACGGGAAACTCGCCGCGGCTCAGGTCGAAACGCGCGAACGCACCGAAGACGGAAAGCGTGCCCACCCCGGTCCTGTCGATGCGCTTGTCGCCCTGCTCCAGGACGCGCGACATGAGATCAAGGTACTGGAACTCGGGATGGCGCATGGCAGAAGACCTGGCGGTGGTGCCCCCGCGGCGGCATTGAACGGCCGCAGGAGGAAGTTAAGGGTTGCAGGTGATTGGCGTGACTAAGCCGCACGGGATCGGCGATGTCAGCCGGCCGCCGCCACGGGGGGCGCGACCGGCGCATAAGGCGCACGGCGCGAGAGGATGAGCAGCAGGATGCCGACGGCGATCAGCGGCAACGACAGGATCTGCCCCATCGTCACCCAGCCGAAGGCGAGATAGCCGAGCTGCGGATCGGGCACGCGGACGAACTCGATGGTGAAGCGGAACACGCCGTAGAGCAGCGCGAACATGCCCGACGCCGCGTAGCGCGGACGCGGCTTCATCGAGAACAGCCAGAGCACCACGAACATCGTCACGCCTTCCAGCGCGAACTCGTAAAGCGGGTTGGGGTGCCGGGGCAACGAGTCCGGTGCGTTCTTGAAGATCATGCCGATGGGCAGGTCGGTGGGCTTGCCCCAGAGCTCGCCATTGATGAAATTGCCCAGCCGCCCGAGGCCAAGCCCCAGGGGCACCAGCGGCGCCACGAAATCCACGGTGTCGAAGAACTTGATGCCATTGCGGCGCGACCACCACAGTCCCGCGACGAGCACGCCGAGCAAGCCGCCATGGAAGGACATGCCGCCGTCCCAGACGCGGAAGATCGCCAGCGGGTCGGCCCAGATCCAGTTGATCGCGGTGTAGAACAGCATGTAACCCACGCGACCGCCGATCACCACGCCCATCATCGCGTAGAACATGAGATCGCCGAAGCGGTCCGCACTCACCGGCAGGCGACCCTGACGGCGGCGGTATTCGCCCAGCGCCCAGCCGCCAAGGAATCCACCCAGGTACATCAGACCGTACCAGTGAACGTGGACGGGCCCGATCGAGAAGGCGACGGGGTCGAAGTGGACGACAAACGGAGTGGCCATGGCGTGCCCGGATCGAAAGCAGACGCCAAGTGTACCGCTCCCCCCGTACGAAGATCGCCTTGTGGTCGCGCCGCGGATCGGCTATATCGACCCTCGGATGCCGTCCTGGGGGGACGGCACGATAGGGATCCATCGACCCAGGGGACTACCAATGACGTACCGCCTTGTGCGGCCCATGTTGGCCGTGCTTTGCCTTGCCTCAACCGCCGCCGTGGGCGCCGACCTCGTTCCGGTCGCCGACTTCGCCCGGCGCATGCCGCTGACCAGCCCGCGCCTCTCGCCCGATGGGCAGTACGTCTCGCTGGCGTACCACGATCCCGACGGAAAGACGCATGGCCTCGCGATCTATCGCGTAGGCGACATGACCAAGCCGGTGTCGCTGATCCGCATGCCGCCCTACGAGATGCCGGCCAACATGGTCTGGGCCAGCCCCACGCGCCTCGTCGTGGCGCGCGGCAAGGTGGACGGTTCGATCGGCGCCGCGTCCTACACCGGCGAAATCATGGCGATCGACGTCGACGGCAAGAACCCGGATTACCTCTACGGCTACGAGGCCTACGGCAAGCGGGCCGCCACGCGCGCGACCGACCGAGGCTGGGGCACCATCGAAGGCGTGCCGCCCCAGAGCAACGGGCACTTCTACATGCGCGCCACCTCGTGGACCGACCAGAACCGCAGCACGCTCTACGACGTGGACGCCAAGACCAGCGCGCGCAAGCAGATGGCCGACATCGGCCTCGGCGGCATGAGCTTCATGATCGCGCCCGACGGCACCGCGCGGTTTGCCTTCGGCACCGACGACAACTTCAAGTGGGTGGTCTTCCATCGCGAAGGTTCCGGCTGGAACAAGCTCGCCGGGAGCGAGGAGCGCCAGAACTTCGAACCCGTGGCCTCGGTGGCCGGCAGTGACCGCATCTACGCCAAGTTCAGCCCGAACGGCAAGGGCGGCGAGTTCGTGGAGCAGGACGAGAACGGCGGCAACCTGCGGGTGATCCGCAAGGACGACTTCAGCGAAGTCACGACCTCCGGCCTGTGGACGCCCGCGCCCCTGCGCCCCTTCGGCACGATCTCCACCACCGGCATTCCGCAGGTCACCTATATCGATCCGCAGGCGCCGATCTCCAAGCTGCACATGGCGCTGTCGCAGAAATTCCCCGGCAACTTCGTCAGCTTCGTGGACTTCAGCGAGGACGGCGGGGAGCTCATGTTCAAGGTCTCGGGCGATCGCGAACCCGGCCGCTACATGCTCATCGACACCAAGACCTACAAGGTCACCAAGCTCTTCGACGCGGTGCCCTGGATCGATCCGGCCAAGATGTCCGAACGTCGACCGATGCACTTCAAGGCCAGCGACGGCCTCGAACTGGAAGCCATCCTGACCTTCCCGAAGGGCCGCAGCGAAACGAACCTGCCGATGGTGCTTATTCCGCACGGTGGCCCGCATGGCATCTCGGACGACTGGTTCTACGAAGAAGATGCGCAGTTCCTCGCCAACCGCGGCTACCTCGTGCTGCAGGTGAACTACCGCGGCTCGGGCGGCCGCGGCAGCGCGTTCGAGCAGGCGGGCTACCTCAAGTGGGGCACGCGCGTGCAGGAAGACCTGATCGACGGCGTCAAGTGGGCCATTGCCCAGAACTACGCCGATGCCAAGCGGGTCTGCGTCTACGGTGCGAGCTTCGGCGGCTACGCGGCGATGATGACCACGGTGCGTGCCCCGGGCATGTTCAAGTGCGCCGTGGGTTACGACGGCATCTACGACCTGGACATGATGTACAACAAGGGCGACATCAAGGACAGCAAGACCGGCCGCAGCTACCTCACCACGGTGATCGGCAAGGATCAGGGCGACCTCGCCGCCAATTCGCCCACGCATCTGGCGGACAAGATCGACGTGCCGGTGTTCCTCGTCCATGGCGAGGATGACCAGCGTGCCCCGTTCGCGCAGTTCAAGGCGATGCGTGCCGCGCTCGATGCCGCACACAAGCCGTACGAGACACTGACCAAGCCGGACGAACGGCACGGCTTCGTCAAGCCGGAGAACATCGAAGAGTTCTATAACCGCCTGCAGGCCTTCCTGGACAAAAACATCGGGAGCGGCCAGGCAGCGACGGCGGCAGCCCCGTAACGAAGCCACGCCGCCGTCTCGCGCAACCGCCGGAGCCCATGCGTTCCGGCGGTTGCACGGCTCGGGTGCAGGCGTTATGGTCGCGTGATCGTCAGGCCCGGATGGGGCATGGCGGGGGATTGGGAGGCTTGAGGATGCACGTCAGTACCGGGCACAGCCGCGACGTCGCGCGACGACGGATCGCGCTGGCCGCCGCGCTCATGGCCGCCATGTCCGGTGTGGTTCATGCACAAGAGGCCGCCTCCCCGGCGCAGATGCTCGCGCCGGTCAACGTGACCGTGACCGGGTCGCGCATTCGCGGCACCGACGTCGAAACTGCCCAGCCTGTATTCACGATGGATCGCCAGGCGATCCGTGCCACCGGCTTGACCAACCTCGGCGACATCGTCGCTCGCATGCCTTCCGCCGGTACCGCGGAAATCACCCCCCAGGACACGCTCTCTTCCGGCACCGACGCGGGCGGCCGCTATGCCAACCTGCGCCAGCTCGGCGCGGTACGCACGCTCGTGCTGGTCAATGGCCGTCGCTGGACGACGAGCCTGGGCGGGCTGACCGACCTCTCGACCATTCCCGTCGCCATCGTCGAACGCATCGAGGTGCTGAAAGATGGCGCGTCCTCCATCTACGGTTCCGACGCCATCGGCGGCGTGATCAACATCCTGACCACCGATCGCTTCGAAGGCGCGTCCGCCGATGTCCTCTACGGCGTGAATGGCCACGGCGACGGCACACAGAAAAACGGCAGCTTCACCTGGGGCAAGAGCACGGAGCGCGCGTCGCTCATCCTCGGTGCCACCTACGAAGACGCCGATGCACTCCGTGACGACAAGCGCGCCCTGACCCGCAGCCCATACGGACCGCGCCATCCCGATGCCGGCTTCGGCATGGGTCCGTATGGCGGCGTGGTGGACCCGCGACCGGCCGGCACGCCCGGTGCCGGTAGCTACGCGCCGGGCGGCACGTGGGACGCCAATCGCTACGTGGTGAATCATCCCGGCGGCATGGTGGGCGATACCGCCGACCTCGCCAACTATCACCCGTACGACGTCAACGACAACGCAGACAAGTACGCCACCACCCAGGACATGACGTTCCGTTCGGGCAGCAAGCTGCGCAATCTGTTCGGCACCGGACGCTACAACCTCACCGACGACGTGGCACTGCGCGGCATGGCCAGCTATGGCGTGCGCGACACGCGCAGCCAGAGCGCCGGTTATCCGTTGCAGAGCAGTTCGGGACGCAGCGATGGTCTGAGCATCGATCCCGACAACGCGTACAACCCCTTCCCCGGTTACGCCACCTCGTTCTTCCGGCGCACCACCGAACTGCCGCGCATGAGCTGGGCCAAGAGCAAGACCTTCCACGCGGACGGCGGCGCCGAGGGAAGCTTCCAGTGGCTGGATCATGCGTGGAACTGGGACGTCACCTACGCGTATTCCGAGACGCGAGCCAGCCGGGTCACCTCCGGCAACATCGATCTCGTGAACGCGCGCAAGGCACTCGGTCCGACTACCGTCATCGACGGCCGCGTAGCGTGCGCCGATGCCGCCGATCGCGCCGCGGGCTGCGTGCCCTGGAACATCCTCGCCGGCCCCGGTGGCACACCGGATGCGGTGTGGAACTACGTTGCTTCGACCTCCACCGCACGGCAGACGACGCGGACCAACGACGTCGTCGCGAATCTCACCGGTGGCCTGCTGGACCTGCCGGCCGGTACCTTGCGCGTGGCTGGCGGCATCGAGCATCGCCGCGAGCATGGCCGTTATGAACCCGACGCCGCGGACTCTGCCGGGCTCACCACCCAACTCGCCAGCGATCCTACCGACGGTGGCTACATCGCCAACGAGGCCTATCTCGAATTCGACGTGCCCCTGCTCGCGGACCTGCCGCTGGCACGCGAGCTGGCAGTGAATGCATCCACGCGTTACTCCCATTACTCCGCGTTCGGTGGACGCACCAACACCAAGTACAGCCTGCGCTGGAAGCCGTTCGACGATCTGCTGCTGCGGGCCACTTATGCCGAAGGCTTCCGCGCACCGACGGTCGCGGATCTCTACGCTGGATCGAGCGAGACCTTTGAGAGCTTCGTCGATCCGTGCGACAGCGCCTACGGCGCCGCCGCCAGCGACGCCACCGTTCGCGCACGCTGCACCGCCGGTGGCGTACCGGCGAATTATCGCCAGGTCGATCAGTCCGGCGCGCAGATCGCCTCAGCGACCGGCGGGCAGAATCCGGTCGCCTTCCGCACAGGCGCGAATCCGCTGCTGAAGCCCGAGACTTCGATCACCCGCACCGCCGGCCTCGTCTACAGTCCCAGCTATATCGAAGGCCTCGACGTCACACTCGATTACTACAAGGTGGACATCCGGGACGTCATCACGCCGATCCTCGCGGGCGATATTCTGAATTTCTGCTACGTACGCAACGACCCCACCTGGTGCGGCCGTTTCACGCGTGCTGCCAGCGGCGAGATCGTGCAGCTCGACGAGAGCCTCGCCAACCTCGGTTCGTTGCGCACCGAGGGCTACGATCTCGGCATGCACTACCGCTTTCCGGAGACGCGCCTCGGCGAATTCACTCTGCTCTCGGACAGCACCTATCTCAGTGACTACACGCAGGTGAGCAGCCCGGGCGCAGCGCCCCGCCACCTCGCGGGTTACATGAATGGGGTGCAGGGGCTTTACCGCGTGCGTTCCAACCTGTCGCTCGACTGGTCGTGGCGCCGTTTCGGCGCGACCTGGACCACGCGCTTCTTCTCGGGTCTGAAGGACGCCTGCTGGTCGGCGGACGTCGAGTGCAATCGGCCCGCGGAGAGCAACGCGCTGACCGGCGCGACCGGCGTCAGCCGCAAGGGCGGCGTGGCCTTCCACGATCTCCAGTTGCGCTGGCAGGCACCGTGGAACGGCAACTTCCGCGTCGGCGTCAACAACATCTTCGGACGCCGTGGCCCGCTCTACTACAACGTGTCCAGCGCGGGCGGCGGAAGCCCCCCGTACGATCCTGCGTTCGATGTCGACCGCTACTACTACGTCGGCTACCAGCAGCGCTTCTGACACGGACGCAACGCACGTTCCTACGGGGCCGCAGCGCCTTCGCCCTCATACCGCGGTGACGAAATCCCCGGTTTATCACGAGCAAAACCGCTCGCAAGAACCGATGGGAATCATTCTCAAGTTCTTGCAGTAGCGTGACTGCCGCGTTATGTTCCCGTTACGTCGTTTCACGCTTTCGGGTTGGCGCGACGTGGATGTCCCCACATCCAAACCCAGTTAAACCCCCACAACGGGCGCCCTTCGCGGCGCTACTACAAGCTGTTCAGCCTTGCCGCAGTGCAGGGCCAGGGAGACTTTGACCTCATGACAAGCACCACCCTGCTCACGCGTTCGCGCGTGCTGAAGCGCACCGCCCTCGTCTCGGCGCTGGGCGCCTGCCTCATCGCGGGCACCGCGTATGCGCAGAGCACCGTCGGCGACATCTACGGTAGCGCTGCCGCCACCCAGACGATCCAGATCCAGAACCTCGGCTCGGGCGCCACGCGCACCGTCACCGTGGGTGAAGACGGCCGCTACCGCGCCTCGTCGCTGCCGATCGGCAGCTATCGCATCAACGTGCAGCAGAACGGCCAGACCGTTTCCAGCCGCGACATCAACGTCGTCGCCGGCCAGTCGGCGCAGGTCAACTTCGCCGCGCCCGCTGCATCGGACGCCAGCGCGCAGGCACTCGACACGGTCACCGTGTCCGCCAACGCCCTCGCCGCGATCGACGTCGCTTCGGTCGAATCGCGCACCAGCTTCACCGCCGACCAGCTCAACAGCCTGCCCGTGCCGCGCAACGTCGTCGACGTGGCCGCGCTGACGCCGGGCACGACCAAGGGCGACTCCCGCTTCGGCAACCTGCCCTCGTTCGGCGGCGCGTCGGTCGCGGAGAACAGCTACTACGTCAACGGCTTCAACGTCACCAACCTGTACAACAACCTGTCGTTCTCGGAAGTGCCGTTCCAGGCCATCCAGCAGCTCGACGTGCAGACTGGCGGCTACGGCGCGCAGTACGGCTTCTCGACCGGCGGCGTGACCTCGGTCATCACCAAGCGCGGCACCAACGAGTGGAAGGGCGGCGCCAGCTGGGTCTACACGCCGGCATGGGGTCGCGAGCAGCAGCCGACCACGTACACAAAGGACGGCAACCTCTACCGCACGTACCAGAAGAACAACGACAACGACAACGTCTACTCGGCGTGGCTCGGTGGCGCGCTGGTGAAGGACAAGCTGTTCTTCTACGGCATCTTCCAGTCGCATCGCGAAACGGAGACCAACTACCCGGGCGCCACGTCGTCGGCCGCCGCGCAGCGCAACACGTACAGCGATCCGTTCTATCTGATCAAGATGGACTGGAACATCAACGATTCGAACATCCTCGAGTGGACGGGGATGAACAACACCAAGCACACCACGAATCGTTACTACGACTCCCAGATCGACGCTGACGGCAAGCCGTTTACCGACGATTACCTGGGCCGTCGTCACGTGAAGACCGGTGGCGACATCAACGTCTTCAAGTACACCGGCTACCTGACCGATGACCTGACCCTGTCCGCCCAGTGGGGCAAGATGAAGAGCAAGAACTCTTCGGACTACGTCAGCGCCGACGGCACGGTGACCAAGTACAACGGCGACATCAACGGCGCCAACTCCGGTTGCCCGTACGTGATCGACCGTCGCTCCAGCACCCTGAGCGGCGCCACCGCACCGGTTCGCTCGTGCTACCTCGACAGCACCATCGACCGCTTCAACGGCGAAGACCAGCGCACGGCCTACCGCATCGACCTCGACTGGAAGATCGGCGACCACGACCTGGCGGGCGGCTTCTCGCGCGAGAAGTGGTCGTCCGACGCCGGCCAGAGCTATGCCGGTGGCGCGCTGTACTACTACCGCACGAACGCGGCGGGACGCGATTACGTCTCGCTGTACAACTACCGCACCGGTGGTTCGGTCGCGGTCGATCAGAAGTCCTGGTACCTGCAGGACAACTGGCAGGTCAGCGACAAGTTCCTCGCCTACATCGGCGTGCGCAACGACTCGTTCAACAACAAGAACGGTGCCGCCGAGAACTTCGTCCGCCAGGGCAACATCTGGCAGCCGCGCCTGGGCTTCTCGTGGGATCTGTTCGGCGATTCCACCACGAAGATCTTCGGTACGGCCGGCCGCTACTCGCTGCCGATCGCGGCCAACGTCGCCCTGCGCGCCGCCACCGCGTCGTACTACACGATCCAGAACTTCTCGTACACGGGCATCGACCCGGTGACGGGCGTGCCGACCCTCGGCGCCCCGCTGACCGGCCAGTCGATCGTCAACGGCGAGAACGGCAGCACGCCGGACCCGCGCTCGGTCGCCACGAAGGACCTGAAGCCGTACTCGCAGGATGAATACATCCTCGGCTTCCAGCACCGCATCACCAGCGACAACGACTTCCTCAACGACTGGGTGGTCGGCGCGAAGGCGACCTACCGCAAGCTCAACAACGCGATCGACGACACCTGCGACTGGCGTCCGTTCTACGCGTACGGCAAGTCGATCGGCCTCGACATGGACGCGAACGGCGACCAGTTCACGCCGCCGGCCACCATGCCGGGTTGCTTCATCTACAACCCGGGCAGCAAGGTCTCCGTGGACGTCGATCTCGACGGCAGCGGCGTGCTGCGCAACGTCACCATTCCGGGCAAGGCGTTCGGCGAGAAGGCCAAGCGCACGTACGAATCCGTCACGCTGTCGGCCGAGAAGGCCACCGACAAGTGGTACGTCAATGCGTCGTACACCTGGTCGAAGAACCGTGGCAACACGGAAGGCCTGGTCAAGTCCGACAACGGTCAGGACGACACCGGTACGACCAGCGCGTTCGATTACCCGGAACTGATGACCGGCGCCACCGGCTACCTGCCGAACGATCGTCGCCACAGCTTCAAGATCTACGGTGGCTACAAGATCACGCCGGAATGGTCGGTGGGTGTAAACGGTCTGCTTGAATCGGGTCGTCCGACCAGCTGCTTCGGTGGCGGCGACGAGACCGTCGGTGGCATCCCGAGCTACAACTCCGAGTTCTTCTACTGCGAAGGCAAGATCTCGGGCCGTGGCCGGGCCAAGCGCCTGCCGTGGACCTGGACGCTCAGCCCGAACGTCGTCTACACCCCGGCATACGCCAAGGGCCTGACGATGCAGCTGGACCTGATCAACGCCTTCAACAACGACAAGCCGATCGCGATCAACGAAATCGGCGAGAACGGCGCGGATCAGACGTACTACGGCACGACCTACCGCGTGCCGACCTACTACCAGACGCCGCGCTACATCCGTCTGATGGTCCAGTACGACTTCAGTCTGTAAGACGCTGCGGCGTCGCAGCCGCGACGCCAACGCAAAAGGGCCGCCCATCGGGCGGCCCTTTTTTTGGGCCTTTTGGGAGTCGCCGACGGAGCTAAGGTGGGAGCCACCCTGGTGGCGAAAAGCCAACGAAGCGGTGTAGCGGTGAGGAAGGCCCCATCGCCAGCAGGCTGGCTCCCACCGGCAAGTTTCCTCGCCGCCATGGCGGCTCCCACAACACCGCCGCGGTGCTAGAGAATCAGCGGACGATCCGGCAGCTCGTTCTCGCGCGGCTGTCCGTTGCCGGGGAAATGCCGCGCCAGCAGCGCACCGGCTTCGGCCACGCCCGTTTCTACCGCTTCGCGGAAACGTCCCTGTGCAAACGCGTCGCGCATGTGCGCGGTAATGGCTTCCCACTCTGTCGTCGCGACCGCTCTTCCGATACCGCGATCCACGACGATCTCGATGCGGTGTTCCGCCAGCAGCACGTAAAGCAGTACGCCGCAGTTCTCTTCGGTATCCCACACGCGCAGATGCGAGAACAGCAGTGCCGCGCGATCGCGGGCCGTCATGCCTGCCATCACGGCAGACACCGGCAAGCGCGATTCGATCGCCACACGCAACTCGCCGCGATGGGCATCCTCGCCTTCCGCGACCGTCCTGGCGATGGCGTCGAGCGTAGCGGGTGGGAACTGCCGTCCCATCTGGAACCACGCGCCGAACAGGTTTGCCATGATCCGTTGCATGTCCATCACCAGTTCCCCGACGCGCCGCCGCCACCGAAGCTGCCGCCGCCTCCGCTGAAGCCGCCACCGCCGCCTCCGCCGAAACCACCGCCGCCACCGAAGCCGCCGCCACCCCAGCCACCGAAACCACCCCAGCCACCACCGCCGATCGAGCGGCCGGCACCGAGGGGAATGGCCATGACGATCGCACCGGCAACCAGACCGATCACGCCGCCGAAGAGCGAGCCCATGAGCAGCCAGCCCAGGCCTCCGGCAACGGCGCCACCGAGCGGCATGCGCAATCCCAGCGGCGCGCGGCCGAGGATGCCGCGCAAGAAGATGAAACCGAAGATCAACGGCAGCAGCAGGCTGCCGCCACCGCCACGGCGACGCTCGTGACTCTCGTCCGGTGTGACCGGCGCAGGCAAGGCCTCGCCCTGCACGATCTGGGTGATGGCATTCAACGCCTCGTCGATGCCGCCGTAATAATCGTTGGCACGCAGCTTGGGCGCCATGTACTCGCGAATGATCCGCGACGCGATAGCGTCGGGCAGCGCGCCCTCCAGGCCATAGCCGACCTCGATACGCACACGGCGATCATTTTTTGCCAGCAGCACGAGGACGCCGTCGTCCGGCCCTTCCCTGCCCACCTTGTTCGCTTCGGCCACCTTCAGCGAATAGCTTTCCAGGTCGTCGGGCTGGGTAGTCGGCACCATCAGCACCACGACCTGCGAGCCCTTCGCCTTTTCGAGCGCGACGAGGCGCGCATCGAGCTGGGCGACCTGCTCGGTCGTCAACGTACCGGTCAGGTCGGTGACGTGCCGGGTGAGCTTGGGCACCGCCGCCTCGTCTGCCCGGCTCGCCAGGGGCGAGACCAGGAGGACGACGGCGAACAGCAGCGCTGCCGCAAGACGACCCATCAGCGGCCGGCCGTGGAAGCCGGGGCTGGCGTGGAGCCGAAGTCGACGGTCGGGGCGGTGGAAATCGCCTTCTCGTTTTCCACGCTGAAGTTCGGCTTCACCTTATATCCCATGACCTTCGCGGTCAGGTTGTTCGGGAACGAGCGGATCAGGGTGTTGTAGCTCTGCACGGCCGCCACGTAGCGATTACGCGCCACGGTGATGCGGTTCTCCGTACCTTCGAGCTGCGCCTGCAGGTCGCGGAAGGAGCCGTCGGCCTTGAGCTGCGGATAGTTCTCGCTGACCACCATCAGGCGGGACAGCGCGCTGCTGAGCTGGCCCTGCGCGGCCTGGAACTTCGCCAGGGCGTCGGGATCGTTGAGCAGCTCGGGCGTGATCTGGGTCTGGCCGACCTTGGCACGCGCGTTGGTCACCTCGGTCAAGACGCGCTCTTCGTGCTGCGCGTAGCCCTTCACGGTGTTGACCAGGTTGGGCACCAGGTCGGCGCGGCGCTGGTACTGGTTGAGTACTTCGGACCAGGCGGCCTTGACCGCTTCGTCCTCGCGCTGGATGGCGTTGTAGCCACAGCCGGACAGGAATCCGGCAAGAAGGACGAGAGCGAAGGTGCGTAGGAGTGTCTTCATGGCGGCAATTCCTTGAGGTATGCCGCAACAACTTACCCTAAAACCGGCGGCTCGCCACCGGGCGCCCCTCAGCTCAGAAAGCGCGGGACAAGAATCAGCGCCCAGCTCACCATAACCATCACCAGCAGCAGGAATACCGCCGCCGAGCCCATGTCCTTGGCGCGGCCCGCCAATTCGTGGAATTCGGGACTGACCTTGTCCACCACGGCCTCGATGGCCGAGTTGAGCAACTCGGCGGAGAGCACCAGCATCGGGAAAGTGATGAGGACGATCTTCTCGATCGGTCCGTGGCCCACCCAGAGCCCGAGGGGCACGACGACAAGGGCGAGAAAGACCTCAAGTCGGAACGATGCCTCGTGCCGAAAACAGGCGCTCAGACCCTTCATGGACCATTGGAAGGCCGCGTAGATCTGCCGGGGCCCGCGCCGTACCTTCGATGCCATGGGCAGTCAGGCCGCCAAGGCCAGGGCCGAGCCGAAGGCTGCGGCGGAAGAAACGGACATGGGCTGCGGCATGAGGGCGGCTATGGGCTGGAAACGGCCTGATATCATGCCACAGCCGGCCTTGCATCCGGCTTAGGCCACCGGTGACCGTGGCGAATCGCCGCGCCCCTATGGCGCCGCAGCATAATCGAGCCGAGCATTTGTATTACGCTTGAACGGTTGTGACTCCGTTCAGCGTCACGGCGACGGGAGCGCGGTTTTTTACGACCCTAGCTCACTGTTCCAATCCGTCCGGAAAATACATGGCAATCCAGAACCCGCCCGTTTCACAGACCAAGTCCTTCAGCACCGTCTTCCTCATCGAAATGTGGGAGCGCTTCGGCTTCTACGGCATGCAGGTGTTGATGGTCACCTACATGGTGAAGAAGCTCGGCTTTGCCGACGTCGACGCCAACCTTGTCTGGGGCGCGGCTTCCGCGCTGATCTACGCCACCCCCGCCATCGGCGGCTGGATCGGCGACAAGTTCCTCGGCTCGCGCCGCACCATGCTCAGCGGTGCCGTGATCCTGATGATCGGCTACGCCCTGCTCTGGATCCCGACCAACAGCACGTACGCGCTGTACCTCGCACTCGGCGTGATCATTCTGGGCAACGGCCTGTTCAAGCCCAATGCCGGCAACCTGGTCCGCAAGATCTACGAAGGCGACGACGTCAAGATCGACAGCGCCTTCACCATCTACTACATGGCGGTGAACGTCGGCTCGACGATCTCGATGCTGCTGACGCCCTGGATTCGCGACTACGTCGGCGAGCACTACGGCGACGCGCTGGGCTGGCATACGGCCTTCGGCGTCTGCTCCATCGGCCTCATCCTCGGCCTCATCAATTACTACTTCATGCGCCGCACCCTGGCGCACATCGGCTCGGAACCCGACAACCATCCGCCGAAGGCGAAGAACATCCTCGGCGTGGTCGTCGGCAGTCTCGCCATCATCGCCGCCTCCGCTTACATCCTGCAGAACCAGAGCGTGGCCGAACTCTGCGTCTACGCCGCGGGCGTGGTGATCCTCGGCATTTTCGTGCACCTCATCCGCTCCAGCGAACCGGGCGAGCGCGCCGGCTTGGTCGCGGCGCTGGTGCTCACGATCCAGACGATCTTCTTCTTCATCTTCTATCAGCAGATGTCGACGTCGCTGAATCTGTTCGCGCAGCGCAACGTGGATCTGTCGTTCGGCATCTTCGGCTACGAGATCTTCCGCTGGATTCCCGAGCAGTTCCAGTCGCTCAACGCGATCTGGATCGTGATCCTCTCGCCGATTCTGGTGGGCATCTACAACTCCCTCGGTAAGCACGGCAAGGATTTCCCGGTCGCCGCCAAGTTCGCGCTCGGTTTCGCCGCGGTCGCCGTCGGCTTCTTCATGTACGGCCTGGGCGCCACCACCGCGGTGAACGGCGCGATTTCGTCCTGGTACATGGTCTGGGGCTACGGTTTCTACTCGCTGGGCGAAGTGCTGGTCAGCGGCCTCGGCCTCGCCATGATTGCCCGCTACGTGCCGGCGCGCATGGGTGGCTTCATGATGGGTGCCTACTACGTCGCTTCGGGCGTGTCGCAGTACATGGGCAGCGTGGTGGCGAACTACGCCGCCATTCCCAAGGACATCACCGATCCGCTGCAATCGCTGGCGATCTACACCAGCCTGTTCAACAAGCTGGGCTTCGTGGGCATCGGTTGCACGGCCATCGCGATCGCTATGCTGCCGTTGATGAAGAAGCTTTCGTTGAACCACGCGCTGGCCAACGTGCCGCCGGTTCCCCCGGTACACAACGAAGACCTGTAATGCGGCGAGGGCCGCTCCCGACGGAGCGGCCCTTCGTCATGAGAAACCTGCCGTGAGCGATTCTTTGCATAACCCCTCCGCACGCTCCGGCCCCTTCGCACTGGCCCGCACGCTCGCCTGGCTGAGGCTCTGCGCCATCGCCGGCCAGAGCGTGGCCATCCTTTCCTGCGTCACGCTGCTCAAGCTGGACGTACCGCTGCTTCCGCTGATGATCGGCGTCTGCGTGTTGGCTGTGTTCGCTGCAGCGGCGTCTTTCCGCCTCGGCATGCCGTGGAAGGTCAGCGAGGGCGAAGCGATCGTGCACATCGCCGCCGACACGCTGGTGCTCGGCTATCTGCTCTATTTCACGGGCGGCGCAGCCAATCCGTTCGTAACGCTGCTGCTGGTACCGATCGCACTGTCGGCGGCGGCGCTGTCCATCCCGGGCGTGTCGCTGGTCGCAATCCTTACCGGCGTGGCCTACGTCCTGCTGGTGCCCTATCACCTGCCCTTGCCGACGCTCGGCGACAAGAGTCGCGACTTCGATCTCTACGTGGCCGGCATGGGCGTCAACTTCGTCATCATGGCGATCCTCCTCGGCGTGTTCATCAGCAATCTCGCCAAGGCGATTCGCGTACAGCACAGCGAGGTGCAGCGCGTACGCGAGCGCGCACTGCGCGACGAAGGCATTCTCGCCATCGCCACCCAGGCGGCCGGAGCAGCGCACGAGCTGAATACCCCTCTGTCGACAATGCGTACGTTGCTGCCGGAGATCCGGCGCGAGCATGCGAGCGACAATGCGCTCGGTGAAGATCTCGACCTGCTCGACGGTCAGGTCGAGCGCTGCCGCACGATTCTTCGCGAGATGGTGGCATTCGGTCAGGCGCAGCTGTCGCAGGTGCCCGAACGGATCACGCTGGACCAGTTCATTCACAGCTGCATGGAGCGGTTCCAGCTGCTGCGTCCCGAGGCCGACGTCACCCTCGCGATCGAACCCGGCGCGGGTCGCATTGCCTTGCGCTCGCCACCGGGTCTGCGTCACGCGCTGATCAACCTGCTGAACAACGCCGCCGACGCCTCGGCGCTGAATGACAGTGCGGCGGTGTCCCTGCACGTGGGCATCGTCGGGCCGTGGCTGGAACTCGTCGTCACCGACGAAGGTCCCGGCTTCGACGAGTTCGACGAACTCGGCACGCTCGGCCTGTCGCAGAAGGCGACGGGCCTGGGCATCGGTCTTGCGCTCGCCGAAGCCACCGCCGAACGACTCGACGGCGAACTCGCCGCCAGCAACACCGGCCATGGCGCGCAGATGCGCCTGCGTCTACCTCTTACGGTCATTGGAGACCACGCATGAACGAGCTCGCCCCGCCCTCAGGCCGCCCGCTGCTGATCGTCGACGACGATGCCACCTTCGCCCGTGTACTGGCCCGCGCGCTCACCTCTCGCGGCTTCGAGGTCATCAGCAGCGACAACGCAGACGATGCCCGCGCCCTGGCACGCCGCCATCAACCGCGCTATTGCGTACTCGATCTGAAGCTGGGCGACGAGAACGGCTTGCGGCTCATCCCCGATCTGCAGGCGCTGGTGCCGGACATGCGCGTGCTGTTGCTCACGGGTTATGCCTCCATCGCGACCGCCGTGGAAGCGATCAAGCGCGGCGCGCACGACTACCTCGCCAAGCCGGTGGATGCGGATGCGGTGGTGCGTGCGCTGCTCGATGGCGACGGCTCCGCCGAGCCCGACGATCTGGTCGATGCACCGGACGCGCCACTGCCCCTGCGCCGGCTCGAATGGGAGCACATCCAGCGCGTGCTCACCGAATGCGAAGGCAATATCTCGGAAACGGCACGCCGCCTTGGCATGCATCGCCGTACGCTGCAGCGCAAGCTCAGCAAGCACCCCGTTCGCGAACGTCCTGCCGACCAGTGATCATGCGCCGACTCATCGCCCTCGCTTTGCTCCTTGTTTGCGCCGCTGCGGGCGCCCACGACATGGCCGGCATGGCGATGGGCCACGAAACGCCGCTCGGCTTCGACGCGACGCTCGATGCGCAAGGGCACCTCTGGGTCGTCGACACAATGGGCGAGCACGTGCGCGTGCGCCGGTCCGACGACATGGGGCGCAGCTTTCCGCTGTCCACCATCGTCAATCCCACGGGCGAGCCGCTCTACGCGGAAGGCGAGAATCGCCCCAAGATCGCGCTCGGACCGAAAGACGAGCTCTACGTCACCTGGTCGCAGCCGCGCAAGCTGCCGTGGACCGGCTTCGTGCGCTTCTCCCGATCGCTCGACGGCGGCGAACATTTCGATGCTCCGAAGACCGTGCATACGGACCGTGCCGAGATCACCCATCGCTTCGACGCGCTTGCGGTCGACGGCAATGGCAACGTGATCGTGGCCTGGATCGACAAGCGCGACGTCGAAGCCGCGAAGGCCTCGGGCAAACCGTATCTCGGCGCTGCAACCTACTACAGCTGGTCCTCCGACCGCGGCGACCATTTCGTACCCGAGCGCAAGATCGTCGACCAGAGCTGCGAGTGCTGCCGGATCGCGCTGGCGCGCGCTCCCGATGGCAGCATCGACGCCTTCTTCCGCGCGATCTACGGCGACAACATCCGCGATCACGCGTTTGCTTCCCTGCCGACGGATGGCAGCGCACCGAACGTGCAACGCGCCACCTTCACCCAATGGCACATCGAGGGATGCCCGCATCATGGGCCCTCGCTCGCGGTCGACGGCACAGGCGTGCGGCATGCGGTGTGGTTCAGTGCAGCGGACGGCAAGGCCGTGATCTGGTACGGCCAGTTGCAGCCGGGCAAAGCACCGGCACACCTCGCCACGATCGCCGGCGCGGGTGCGTCGCATGCGGACCTGGCCGTCGATGGCAAGCAGGTTTGGATCGCCTATCACCAGATGTCCGCCAAAGGTCTCGATCTGATGTTGCGCGTATCGACCGATGGCGGCACCACCTTCTTCGAGCCTCGCGCCATCGCCCACACCGAAAGCGCATCGGGCTGGCCGAAGCTCGTCCTCTGGCAACACCGTGCGTTCGTGGCATGGAACCCGGGTGGCACCTTCCGGCTCGTTCCCACGGAGGCGTTGTGATGCGATACGGCGCCAGCGGGAAAGCACGTCGCGTCGTCTGCGCGCTGCTGCTCGCGGTGCTCGTATCGCCTACCTGGGCTGCGCCTCCGCAGCCGCTGCGACCAGCCGACGTGGCGACGCTGGTCGCCCCGCCGACGAAGGGCGCACGCGTGATCGCGCTGTGGTCGCTGGATTGTGCGTACTGCGAACAGAACCTTGCCGCCCTGCTCGCCTACCAGCGCACGCATCCCGACATGGATCTCGTTTTTGTCGCGACGGATACCATCGACCAGGCGACCGCGCTGACCGCCCGCCTGAAAGCAGCGAAACTCGACGCCGTGCCGTCGCGCGCCTATGCAGACGCCACACCGGATCGGATCAACTACCTGATCGATCCCAACTGGGGAGGCGAAACCCCGCGGACCCTCGCCATCAAGGCCGACGGCTCGCGCAAGGCCGTCAGCGGCGCTATGGATGCGGCGCGCGTGGCAAAGCTTGTGGAGTGAATGCCGCCCCTTGGCGTGATCGCATCACGCCAAGGACTGCGCCGGTAGCGACTCAAGCCTCGATCGGCTGCGGATGCGGGAAACGTACGCTGGCGATACGGCTGGCGCCGGGGAGTGCCCGCAATTCCAGCGGCCACTGGAAGCGATCCGAGAGACGACGTGCGATGGCGAGGTCGAAGCCGTGCCGGTCCACGGACGCATGTCGACGGCTTCCTGCCTCCGGCGTGTCCAGCGCCGGATTGATCACGCTCACGCTGCCCGGCATCACCGTAACCACGATCCTGCCCTGGTCGGTCTGCTGCAGGGCATGGCGGATCAACTGACCGCAAAGCACGGCGAACACACGCGGCGATGCATGCAGCGCGAAGCTCGCCGGCTCGTCGAATACCAGCTCCACGGGACGGCCGGCAATCAATTCACGCGCGTACTCCACTTCCTGTCGCAGGACCGCATTGACGACGAAATCTTCTTCGGCCAGACCCTGGTCCGATTCGCGCGAGAGGATCAGGAAGGCTTCCACCAAGGCTTCCAGCTCGCGCGTGGAGCGGCGAATGCGTTCCAGCGAGCGGTGACCGAACTCCGACATCTCCGTCTCGTCGGCAAGCATGTCCGAGGACATCTTGATGACCGTGAGCGGACTGCGTAGCTCGTGGCTGGCGTCGCGGGTGAAATTGCGCTCTCGCTCGCTGTAGCCCTCCATACGCGTCACCAGCCCGCTCAGTCCGCGGATCAGCGTGGATACGTCGTTGTCCGACTGCTTGCCGCCTTCACGGCTCAGGCCATCAATGTCGGGGCGCTCCGGATCCCACGCCTCCAATAGACGCGCGAGCGCTGCCACGGGAATCCATTCCCGCGACACGGCGAGCCAGGCGAGTCCGCCCGAACACAACATGATGGCGATCGCGGCGCCCAATGGCGCCACGTTGTTGGCGGCCATCAGCGACGCGATGATCATCACGGCTGTCTGCAATGCGAAGACCATCGCCACGCGTACACGGAATGATCCGCGCCGTCGGCGAGTCCCCTGCGGTGCCCTGCCTTCCATCGATTAGATCCGGTGCTGCTCCCGCCTCATGCCGTCTGCGACGCGGCGACTTCGGAATCGAGGTCGGCCAGGCGATATCCTGCGGAGTGAATCGTATGCAGGAGAGGCCGATCAAACGGCTTGTCGATCACGCGGCGCAGGTTGTAGAGGTGCGAGCGAAGAGTGTCCGAATCGGGAAGCGTGTCGCCCCAGATCTCGCGCTCGATGTCCCGGCGGCTGACCACCCGCGGCGACTCGCGCATGAGGATCGCGAGGAGCTTCAGCCCGATCGGCGATACGGTGAGTTCCTGGCCGCCGCGGGTAAGGCGCAGCGTGGCCGTGTCGAGCGTCATATCGCCGACATTGAGAACCTCGGAGGAAACCTGACGGCGGTCGCGGCGGATCAAAGCGCGCAACCTGGCTTCGAGTTCTCGTACTTCGAAGGGCTTCACCAGGTAATCGTCGGCGCCGGCTTCCAGGCCGACCAGCTTGTCTTCCAGCGTGTCGCGCGCCGTCAGCATCAGGACCGGCGTGGACTTCTTGCCATCCTTGCGCAGCTTGCGGCAGACATCGAGGCCATCCATGCCAGGAAGCATGAGGTCCAGCACGATGACATCGTAACTGTTGGACACGGCAAGATGCAGGCCGCTGACGCCATCGGCAGCGTAATCCACCGAGTAGCCCCGGCGTTCCAGAAACTCGCCGACCATCTCGGCGATCTGGCGGTTGTCTTCGACGAGAAGGATCAACCCTGCCTGTTCGTCGCGTGTGCTCATCGCTCCACTCCTCTGTGATTCACAAATGTGAAGAGTTAACGGTCGGACCGGTGAGAACAGCGTGAAGACCGAAAACGAAGGTTCATTTTGAGTACGAGTACGTGCACGTGGCGTCTTCTAATCGAGCATCGGGCTAAGCGCTTTCCACACGTTCTCCGCGACCCGCGGCTCGCCGGCCGCCGTGGGATGAAGCCCGTCATCCTGCATCAGCGCCGGATCGAGCGCCACGCCGTCGAGCAGGAAAGGCACAAGGGCCACGCCGTGCTTCTTCGCGGCGTCCTGGTAGACCTTGCGCAAGCCATCACGATATTGCGGGCCGTAGTTCACCGGCAGTTCGATCCCCAGCAGCAGCACCTTGGCGCCCGCCGAGGTGGCCGCCCCGATCATCGCGTCGAGATTCTCCGCGAGCTTGCCCAGCGGCAGGCCTTGCAGGCCGTCGTTGGCACCCAGCTCGATCACCACGACCTGCGGCCGCTGCTTGGCCAGAAGTGCCGGCAAGCGGTTGCGGCCACTCAAGGACGTCTCGCCGCTGATGCTGGCATTGACCATCGTCCATGGCGTCGCCATCTTGCTTGTGCGAGCGTCCAGCAAACGCACCCACCCGGCCTCCACCGGAATGTTGTGCGCCGCCGACAACGAGTCCCCGAGCACCAGAACCTTGCGCGGCGTATCCGCCGCGGAGGCGATGGCGCACCAGACGAACAGCAACAGGACCAGGCAACGACGCATGAGCGATTCTTCCCGTGTTCTTCTCGAAGTGGCGGATGTTAGCAAGTCGGTTTTCGGTCCGGAGGGACGCCTGGATATCCTTTCCGGCGTGAACCTGGCGGTGACCGAGGGAGAAAGCTTCGCCATCGTCGGCGCCTCGGGGTCCGGCAAGACCACACTGCTCGGCCTGCTCGCCGGCCTCGACGTGCCCACGGCGGGCAGCATCCGCATCGACGGGCAGGCGCTCGAACGCATGGACGAAGAGGCCCGTGCGGCCATCCGCCGACGCCTGGTCGGCTTCGTGTTTCAGTCCTTTCACCTGCTCGCCGCGCTCACCGCCGAGGAAAACGTGATGCTCCCGCTGGAGTTGGAGGGCGACGACACGGCACGCGAGCGCGCGCAGGCCGCGCTGGAAGCGGTGGGCCTGGGGGCACGCCGACGCCACTACCCCGCGCAACTATCCGGTGGCGAACAACAGCGCGTGGCACTCGCGCGCGCCTTCGTACACCGACCGCGCATCCTCTTTGCCGACGAACCGACCGGCAACCTCGACCAGCACACGGGTGAGCACATCGGCGATCTACTGTTCGAGATGAACCGCCAGCACGCCACCACATTGATCCTGGTGACCCACGATCCCCGCCTCGCGGCGCGCTGCGCACGCTCCGCCGAACTGCACGAAGGTCGCCTCGGGGTGTCGGCGTGAACGTCGCGCGGCTGGCCTGGCGCACGCTGCGCCGCGAATGGCACCTCGTGGAACTGCGCACGCTGGCCGCGTCGCTGGTGCTCGCGGTCATCGCCTTGGGCGTGGTCGCCACCCTATCCACCCGCATCGAGCGCGGCATACTCGCCAGCGCGGCCGAATTGATCGGCGGCGACCTCGGCGTCTCAGCGCCCGCACCGCTGCCGGATTCCCTGCTGGCGTCCGCCAAGGCGGACCATCTGGCCGCGACGCGCGGCGCCACCTTCCGCAGTGTGTCCTTCGTAGGCGATCGCAGCCAGTTGCTCGACGTGCTCGCCACCGACGGCGCGTACCCCCTGCGGGGCACGCTGGAAATACGCGACGCACAGGGCGGCCAGCGCGTGGCGCATGGCCCCGCGCGTGGACAGGTGTACCTCGATCACCGCGCCCTGACGGGGCTGGGCATCCGCACGGGGCAAACCCTCCAGATCGGCGGCCGCGATCTCGTGGTTTCCGGCGAACTGCTGCGCCAGCCCGACGGCGGTGAGCTGTTCGCCCTGGCACCGCGCGCCGTGATGAATCTCGACGACGCCACCGAGGCGGGGCTGCTCTCCGTCGGCAGCCGCGCGCGGCATCGCCTGCTCGTCTCCGGCCCGCAGGGCGCCGTCGCAACGTGGCGCGCCGAAGCGGAACAGATCAAGCTGCCTCAGGGCGGCGAATGGATCACGCCGGAGAAGGTGCAGGAGCGCATGCGTACGGCGTTCGATCGCGCCAGTTCATTCCTGCGCCTCACCGCCCTGCTCTCGGCGCTGCTCGCAGGCGTGGCGATCGCTCTCGCCGCGGCGCGCTACGCGCGACGCAAGGCTGGCGAGGTCGCCCTCTTGCGCGCGCTGGGCACACCGCGTCGTCGCGTCGCTGCGCTGCTGGTGACGACGCTGGCTGCCCTGGCCTTGCCAGCGGCCGCACTCGGCATGGCGATCGCGCTCGCTCTCGCGCAGGGCGCGTGGTACTTCGCGCGGCAGTTGTTCGACAACATTCCGACCACCTTGCCGCTGGGCCCCGCCTTCGCCGCGGCAGCCATGGGTCTGGCCGTGCTCGCCGGCTTCGCCCTGCCACCGCTCGTACGGTTGGCGGAGGTGCCGCCCGTGGCGGTGTTCCGCGAATCGATGCAACGGCGCGTGCGTCGCTTCGACGTGCTCTATCTCGTCCCGCTCGTCACCGCCATCGCGCTGGTCTGGGTGCAGGCCGACTCGGCGAAGCTCGCCGGCATCCTGGCCGTGAGCCTGGCC
>Ga0209437_100609_pt1 | contig 22063 bp, 17 predicted proteins | sample AraplaL_Cvi_mTSA_FD_184266 | JGI IMG/M metagenome (GOLD analysis project Ga0209437, IMG submission 184266) | Arabidopsis root microbial communities from the University of North Carolina, USA - plate scrape CL_Cvi_mTSA (SPAdes) (version 2) | ecosystem: Host-associated > Plants > Roots > Endosphere...
TACGCCTTGAACTCGCCGAAGTACTTCGTGATCGCTGCCGTCAAGGACGTCTTGCCGTGGTCAACGTGACCGATCGTACCGATGTTAACGTGCGGCTTATTGCGCTCAAACTTACTCTTTGCCATTTTCGGCTCTCCGTTTTCCTGTCCCCTGAGGGATCAATTCTTGTTATCGGTCAATTGGTATTCCGGTCACTTCTGACCGGAATACTTTGCCTGGATTTCCTGTGCGACGTTCGACGGAACCGGCGCGTAATGATCGAAGGTCATCGTGTACTGTGCACGGCCCTGAGACATCGAGCGCAGGTTATCAACGTACTTGAACATGTTCGCCAGCGGGACGTTCGCGTTGATGACAACAGCGATACCGCGGCTTTCCTGGCCCTGGATCTGGCCACGACGCGAGTTCAGGTCGCCGATGACGTCGCCGACGTAATCTTCCGGCGTCACGACTTCGACCTTCATCATCGGCTCGAGGAGCTGGGCACCAGCTTCGCGGGCTGCTTCACGGAAGCAAGCGCGGGAAGCGATTTCGAAGGCCAGAACCGACGAGTCAACATCGTGGAAGGCGCCGTCGATGAGCGTCGCCTTGACGCCGAGCATCGGGAAGCCAGCCAGCGGACCAGAAGACAGGACGCTTTCGATACCCTTCTGAACGCCCGGGATGTATTCCTTCGGAACAGAACCGCCGACGATCTTGGACTCGAACTTGAAATCGTCGCCGTCCGGGTTCGGTTCGAACACGATCTTGACGCGAGCGAACTGACCGGTACCACCCGACTGCTTCTTGTGTGTGTAGTCCTTTTCCGTCTGGCGTGTGATGGTTTCGCGGTAAGCAACCTGCGGCGCACCGACGGTCGCTTCAACCTTGAATTCACGACGCATGCGGTCGACGATGATGTCGAGGTGAAGTTCACCCATGCCGGCGATGATCGTCTGACCCGATTCCTGGTCCGTCTTCACGCGGAAGGACGGATCTTCAGCAGCCAGACGGTTGAGCGCGAGGCCCATCTTTTCCTGGTCGCCCTTGGTCTTCGGTTCGATCGCGATCTGGATGACCGGCTCGGGGAATTCCATGCGCTCAAGGATAACCGGCTTCAGCGGATCGCAGAGCGTATCGCCAGTCGTGGTTTCCTTGAGGCCGGCCAGAGCAACGATGTCGCCAGCAAAGGCTTCTTCGATGTCTTCACGCGAGTTCGAGTGCATCTGCAGCATACGGCCGACGCGCTCGCGCTTGTCCTTGACCGTGTTGATGACCGATGCGCCCTTTTCGAGCTTGCCGGAGTAGATGCGGGCGAAGGTGAGCGAACCGACGAAGGGGTCGTTCATGATCTTGAATGCCAGCATGGACAACGGCTCGCTGTCGTCGGCGTGACGTTCGATTTCGGCTTCCGTCTTGAAGTCGATGCCCTTGATCGCCGGAATGTCGAGCGGCGACGGCAGGTAATCGACAACAGCGTCGAGCAACGGCTGAACACCCTTGTTCTTGAAGGCGGTGCCACAGAACATCGGATGGAACTTGACGTCGATCGTGCCGCGACGGACGAGCGCGCGGATCTGATCGTTGTCAGGCAGATTGCCTTCGAGGTAGGCTTCTGTCGCGGCTTCGTCGATCTCGACAACGGTCTCGATCAGCTTTTCGCGGTATTCAGCAGCCTTGGCCTTCATGTCTTCCGGGATTTCGACGACGTCCCACTGAGCGCCGAGCGATTCATCGCGCCAGATGAGAGCATTCATCTCGATCAGGTCGACGACGCCCTTGAATTCGGTTTCAGCACCGATCGGCAGCTGCATGACAACAGCCGTCGCGCCAAGGCGGGTCTTGATCATCTCGACCGAGCGATAGAAGTCAGCGCCGGTCTTGTCCATCTTGTTGCAGAAGATCATGCGCGGAACATGATACTTCTCAGCCTGACGCCATACGGTTTCCGTCTGGGGCTCAACGCCGGCATTGGCGTCGAGCAAAGCGATGGCACCGTCGAGAACGCGCAGCGAACGCTCGACTTCGATGGTGAAGTCGACGTGGCCGGGGGTGTCGATGATGTTGAAGCGGCGGGTCTTGCCGTCGCGGCCCTTCCAGAAGGTGGTCGTGGCAGCGGAGGTGATCGTGATGCCACGCTCCTGCTCCTGCTCCATCCAGTCCATGGTGGCTGCGCCGTCGTGCACTTCGCCGATCTTGTGCGACTTGCCGGTGTAGTAAAGAATACGCTCGGTGGTCGTGGTCTTGCCGGCGTCGATATGCGCCATGATACCGAAATTGCGGTAGTCTTCGATTTTATATTCGCGAGCCATAGTGGACTGCCTTTCCGAAACCGTTCGGGATTACCAGCGATAATGCGAGAACGCACGGTTGGCATCAGCCATCTTGTGCGTGTCTTCGCGCTTCTTGACGGCAGCGCCGCGGTTGTTGGAGGCATCGAGAAGTTCGCCGCAGAGACGATCGACCATGGTCGTCTCGTTACGCTTACGAGCAGCAGTGATCAGCCAGCGAATGGCCAGAGCCTGACGGCGCTCAGGACGCACGTCGACCGGAACCTGGTACGTAGCACCACCAACGCGGCGCGAGCGGACTTCAACGTGCGGAGCGATGTTATCCAAAGCCTGATGGAACACGCCGAGCGGCTCCTGCTTTGCCTTGCCCTGCACGGCGTCAAACGCGCCATATACGATGTTTTCAGCTACGGACTTCTTGCCGTCGAGCATGATGGCATTCATGAACTTGGTAACGACCAGATCGCCGAACTTCGGGTCCGGGTTGATCTCGCGCTTTTCTGCTCTGTGACGTCTGGACATATAACTTCTCGTCTCTCAACTTTTGCGACGCTTCACCACGCGGAGAACCTCGCGCAGCGCCGGATTATCTAAAAATCCGAATTACTTCGGACGCTTTGCACCGTACTTCGAACGGCGCTGCTTGCGGTTCTTGACACCCTGGGTGTCGAGAACGCCGCGGATGATGTGGTAGCGAACACCCGGAAGGTCCTTAACGCGGCCGCCACGGATCATGACGACGGAGTGTTCCTGAAGGTTGTGACCTTCACCGGGGATGTAACCAATGACTTCGAAGCCGTTGGTCAGGCGGATCTTTGCGACCTTACGCAGAGCCGAGTTCGGCTTCTTCGGCGTCGTGGTGTAGACGCGGGTGCAAACGCCGCGCTTCTGCGGGTTCTCCTGAAGAGCGGGAACCTTGTTACGCTTTACCTGCGCCTGGCGAGGCTTGCGGATCAGCTGGTTTACGGTAGGCATTCAACCATCCCTTGTAAATCTATCTCGACACCCTTACGGGCATGACTTTCGCCGTCACCGGCACCGACACACGTTCGTCTCAATGCGCAAAACGTGGCCCGATCCGCTTTCGCAGATGGACCACAGAAAAGCAGAGGACACCAAAAGTGGCGTCGTGCGTGCAGCATTCGTGTCTTCAACGTGCGTTTAGAACCTTGTTTGAGGTGAACTCCAGGGCGCGTCGCCCCGAATAGCCATGCCTCACATGGGTTCCGATGGCGGCGGTACTACTGGTTTCCCGCCGGTTCGTCAAGGCCGGTTAAGAAATTATCTTTGTCATAAAGCCCGGAAACCCCGGACAAACCAGCCATTTGGCGCATTGGATACGGAAATGCCGCCCCTTCCGCAAGATGGACTTTGGTATTTCGACAAAATCCCTATAAGGAATCACGGAAGAATATTTCCATCCGACGGACCCGCGCGGCAAAAAGGAATCGCCGGGTCGATTCGATACTCCCGAAGGAAGATCCATGATTACTGCGCCAGACAACGACAACAATTCAGACGGTCCCATGGTCTTCATCATCATCGGCAAGGGCTACGAGACCGATGGCGGCGAAGGCATCGACTTGCATGTCATGCTGAAAGCGCCTGACGACGATACCGCCGTGCGCGAGGCGCTGAACGCGTTGGCCGAGGAAGGCTTCATCGAGGCCGATCTCGACCAGATCGGGCTCCTGACGGATATACCGGACGAAGAGCCCCATGCCTCCGCCTACCAAGGCGCGCTCGAAGGTGAAGTCGCGATCATCCGCTTCCGCTGATTGGACGACCGCCAGCGGTGGCGGCCTCCCCTCGCCCCATCGATTTTATCATCGCATAAAAAGAAACCGCCCGGATCGCTCCGGGCGGTTTTGATTTTTCACATTCGCTACCGGCTTATTCAGCCGGGCTGTTCTCGCTGGCGAGATCCTGCAGCATCGGCGTTGCGACACCGGCATCCGTGCCCTTGCGGCGCTCTTCGAGGATGAGCTCGTCGCGGGCCGTAGCGATACGGCGGATCTGCGTCATGGTACCGCCGGTACCGGCCGGGATGAGGCGGCCGACGATGACGTTTTCCTTCAGGCCCTGCAGACCGTCGGTCTTGCCGGCGATTGCAGCTTCGGTGAGCACCTTCGTCGTTTCCTGGAAGGATGCGGCCGAGATGAAGGACGGCGTCTGCAGCGATGCCTTGGTGATCCCAAGCAGAACCGGATCGCCATAAGCAGGCTTCTTGCCTTCTTCGATCAGGCGATCGTTGTTGTCGTCCAGCTCGATACGGTCGACGTTGTCGCCGACGATGTACTGGCTGTCGCCCGCATCGGTGATTTCCACCTTCTGCAGCATCTGACGGACAATCACTTCGATGTGCTTGTCGTTGATGACAACGCCCTGCAAGCGGTAGACTTCCTGGATTTCGTTGACCAGGTAGGAAGCCAGAGCTTCCACGCCCTTGATCGCCAGGATGTCGTGCGGAGCCGGGTTACCGTCGAGTATGTAATCACCCTTTTCGATATAGTCGCCTTCCTGAAGGTGGAAGGGCTTGCCCTTCGGGATCAGGTATTCGACCGGCTCGACACCGTCTTCCGCCGGCTCGATGATGACGCGACGCTTGTTCTTGTAGTCGCGGCCGAGGCGGATCGTACCATCGATCTCTGCGATGATGGCGTGGTCCTTCGGACGACGAGCTTCGAACAGTTCGGCAACGCGCGGCAGACCACCGGTGATGTCCTTGGTCTTGGCGCTTTCCAGCGGCGAACGGGCGAGAACGTCACCCTGCGACACCTTCGTACCCGGCTCGACCGACAGGATCGCGTCGACCGAGAGAAGGAAGCGAGCTTCGCCACCACGCGACAGCTTGGCAATATTGCCGCTGGCGTCCTTGATGACGATCGCCGGCTTCAGATCGGAGCCGCGCGGCGTCGAGCGCCAGTCGATAACCTGACGCTTGGTGATACCGGTGGATTCGTCCGTCGCTTCAAGAACCGAGAGACCGTCGACGACATCTTCGAAGTGAACCGTACCGGCCACTTCCGTCATCATCGGACGGGTATAGGGGTCCCACTCCGCCAGACGCTGACCGCGCTTCACCTTGTCGCCGTCGTCGACATACAGCTTCGAGCCGTAAGCGACGCGCTGCGAGGAGCGTTCGACACCACGTTCGTCCAGGATCTGGACCGTCATGTTGCGGCCCATGGCAACCAGGTTGCCATCGGAGTTGCGCAACATGTTGCGGTTCTTGATCTGAACCGTGCCTTCATACGAAGCTTCCAGGAACGACTGGTCGACCACGGTCGCCGTGCCGCCCAAGTGGAAGGTACGCATGGTCAGCTGGGTGCCCGGCTCACCGATCGACTGAGCGGCGATGACGCCGACAGCTTCACCGATGTTGACAGGCGTACCGCGAGCAAGGTCACGACCGTAGCAGACCGAGCATACGCCCGTCTGGATTTCGCAGGTCAGGGCCGAACGGATGCGGATCGACTGGATACCAGCCTTCTCGATCTCGATGACATCCGGTTCCAAGATCATCTTGCCGGCATCGACGATGCGCTCACCCGTGACCGGATGATCGATATCGTCCAGGGCCGTACGGCCGAGGATGCGGGCGCCGAGCGAGGCGACGACCTGACCAGCATCGACGATGGCGGTCATGGTGAGGCCGTTTTCGGTACCGCAATCGACGTGCGTGACGATGCAATCCTGCGCGACGTCGACGAGACGGCGGGTCAGGTAACCGGAGTTCGCGGTCTTCAAGGCGGTGTCGGCCAGACCCTTACGGGCACCGTGCGTCGAGTTGAAGTACTCGTTAACGGTTAGGCCTTCCTTGAAGTTCGAGATGATCGGCGTCTCGATGATTTCGCCCGACGGCTTGGCCATGAGGCCGCGCATGCCGCCCAGCTGGCGCATCTGGTTCGGCGAACCACGGGCACCAGAGTGGCTCATCATGTAGATCGAGTTCATCGGCTTCTGGCGACCGGTCTTCTCGTCGAATTCAACGGCCTTAATGCGGGCCATCATTTCTTCGGCGACTTTCTCCGTGGCCTTGCCCCAGGCGTCGACAACCTTGTTGTACTTTTCGCCCTGAGTGATGAGACCGTCGTTGTACTGCTGCTCGTATTCCTTCACGAGCGCTTCGGTATCGCCGACGATCTTAACCTTGGTATCCGGAATGACCATGTCGTCCTTGCCGAACGAAATGCCGGCGCGGCAGGCATGCGAGAAGCCGAGCTGCATGATGCGGTCGCAGAAAATGACCGTGTCCTTCTGGCCGCAATGGCGATAGACCGTGTCGATCATCTTGGAGATGTTCTTCTTGGTCATTTCCTGGTTGCAGATGTCGAAGGTCACCTTGCCATGCTTCGGCAGGAGTTCACCGATCAGCAGACGGCCGGGGGTCGTTTCATAGATCTTCGAATAGGGCTTGCCATCTTCGCCGATCGACTTGAAGCGGCCACGGATCTTCGAGTGCAGCGTCACGACCTTATTTTCAAGCGCGTGATGCAGCTCACCGAGATCCGAGAAGGCCATGCCTTCGCCCGGTTCGTTCTGGTTCAGGATCGACAGATAGTACAGGCCGAGAACCATGTCCTGCGAGGGAACGATGATCGGCGCGCCGTTTGCCGGGTGCAGAATGTTGTTGGTCGACATCATCAGCACGCGGGCTTCCAGCTGGGCTTCCAGCGAGAGCGGCACGTGAACGGCCATCTGGTCACCGTCGAAGTCGGCATTGAAGGCCGTGCAGACGAGCGGGTGCAGCTGGATGGCCTTGCCTTCGACCAGCGTGGGTTCGAAGGCCTGGATGCCCAAGCGGTGCAGCGTCGGTGCGCGGTTCAGGAGAACCGGATGCTCGCGGATAACCTCGTCCAGGATATCCCAGACTTCCGGCTTTTCCTTTTCGACCAGCTTCTTGGCCTGCTTGACGGTCGAGGAATAACCCTTCGCGTCGAGGCGGGCATAGATGAACGGCTTGAACAGCTCGAGCGCCATCTTCTTCGGCAGACCGCACTGGTGCAGCTTGAGTTCCGGACCGGTCACGATAACCGAACGGCCGGAATAGTCGACGCGCTTGCCAAGCAGGTTCTGGCGGAAGCGGCCCTGCTTGCCCTTGAGCATGTCGGACAGCGACTTCAACGGACGCTTGTTGGCGCCGGTGATGACGCGGCCACGACGGCCGTTGTCGAACAGCGCATCGACAGATTCCTGCAGCATGCGCTTTTCGTTGCGGATGATGATGCCCGGAGCACGCAGTTCGATGAGGCGCTTCAGACGGTTGTTACGGTTGATGACGCGGCGATACAGATCGTTCAGATCCGATGTCGCGAAACGGCCGCCATCCAGCGGAACCAGCGGGCGCAGGTCCGGCGGGATGACCGGGACGACCTTCATGATCATCCATTCCGGACGGTTGCCTGACTCCATGAAGTTCTCGACGATCTTCAGGCGCTTCATCAATTTCTTCTGCTTGAGATCCGACGTGGTGTCGGCAAGCTCGGAACGCAGGTCGCCGGCGATCTTTTCGAGATTCATGCTGGCCAGCATCTCGTAGATCGCTTCAGCGCCGATCATGGCGGTGAACTGGTCTTCGCCATACTCGTCGACGGCGAGCATATACTCTTCTTCCGAGAGAAGCTGGTGCTCCTTAAGAGCAGTCAGGCCCGGCTCGGTGACGATGTAGTTTTCGAAGTAGAGCACGCGCTCCACATCCTTCAGCGTCATGTCGAGCAGCGTCGAAATGCGCGAAGGCAGTGACTTCAGGAACCAGATGTGGGCAACGGGAGCGGCGAGCTCGATATGGCCCATGCGCTCACGGCGAACGCGCGACAGCGTGACTTCGACGCCGCATTTTTCGCAGATGATGCCCTTGTACTTCATGCGCTTGTACTTGCCGCACAAGCATTCGTAGTCCTTGATCGGTCCAAAGATTCGTGCGCAGAAAAGACCATCGCGTTCCGGCTTGAACGTACGATAGTTGATCGTTTCCGGCTTCTTGATCTCGCCATAAGACCAGGAAAGAATCTTCTCCGGCGACGCAATCGAAATCCGGATGGAATCGAAATTCTGCGCAGGCACCTGCGGATTGAAAAGATTCATGACCTCTTGGTTCATGCCTATCTCCTTTAGGGGCGAAACGCCCTCGAATTGCGAACAGTGCCGGCAAATCCCGGGAACCGGACTGACGCTTTAAAACCGCCTTGCGGCGCCATGCATCCGAAGGGACGCCAACGGCGCTGCAATATTCCAAGCGGTGCGCGCTGACTGGCAGCGCGCACCCGCAGGCTATTACTCGGCTGCGTCCGGAAGCTGGCTTGCCGTCTGCAGATCGTCGACCTTGGAGTTTTCCAGTTCGACGCTGAGGCCCAGCGAGCGCATTTCCTTGACGAGAACGTTGAAGCTTTCCGGAATGCCCGCCTCGAAGGTGTCGTCGCCACGAACGATGGCTTCGTAGACCTTGGTGCGGCCGGCCACGTCGTCCGACTTGACCGTGAGCATTTCCTGCAGCGTGTAGGCTGCACCATAAGCTTCGAGCGCCCAGACTTCCATTTCGCCGAAGCGCTGGCCGCCGAACTGCGCCTTACCGCCCAGCGGCTGCTGGGTAACGAGCGAGTACGGACCGATCGAACGGGCATGGATCTTGTCGTCGACAAGGTGGTTCAGCTTCAGCATGTAGATGTAGCCAACCGTGACCTGGCGGTCGAACTGCTCGCCGGTACGACCGTCGTACAGCGTCGACTGACCGGTCTGCTTGAGACCCGCCATTGCCAGCATGTGGTTGACGTCAGCTTCGCCAGCGCCGTCGAAGACCGGGGTCGCGATGGACACGCCACGCTTCCATTGATCGGCCAGACGCAGCACCGACGCATCGTCATACTCGTGAACGTCGTCGCTCTTCGGACCGTCGCCGACGACCAGATCGATCGTCTTGCGCAGAGGCTCGATGTTGCCGCTCGCCTTGTAGGCTTCGATCAGTTCGCCGATCTGACGACCCATGCCGGCGCAAGCCCAGCCAAGGTGCGTTTCGAGAATCTGACCGACGTTCATACGCGAGGGAACGCCCAGCGGGTTCAGCACGATATCAACATGCGTACCGTCTTCCAGGAACGGCATGTCCTCGACCGGAACAATGCGCGAGACCACGCCCTTGTTCCCGTGACGGCCTGCCATCTTGTCGCCCGGCTGGATCTTGCGCTTCACAGCGACGAAGACCTTGACCATCTTCATGACGCCCGGAGGCATTTCGTCGCCGCGCTGGACCTTTTCGACCTTGTCCATGAAGCGCTGTTCGAGGCGCGACTTGGATTCGTCGTACTGGCCACGCAGGGCTTCGAGCTCGCTCTGGACCTTTTCGTCCTCGACGGCAAACATCCACCACTGCGAACGCGGATACTCGGAAACGACGGCGTTCGACAGTTCCGTGCCCTTCTTGAAGCCCTTCGGACCAGCAAGAGCAACCTGACCGCGCAGCATCTCGACCAGACGGCCGTAGACGTTACGGTCGAGGATCGCCTGTTCGTCGTCGCGGTCCTTGGCAAGGCGTTCGATCTCTTCGCGCTCGATCGCCATGGCACGTTCGTCCTTTTCGACGCCGTGACGGTTGAAGACGCGAACTTCGACGACCGTACCGTAGGTGCCGGGCGGCATGCGCATGGAGGTATCGCGAACGTCCGATGCCTTTTCACCGAAGATGGCGCGCAGGAGCTTTTCTTCCGGCGTCATCGGGCTTTCACCCTTCGGCGTGATCTTGCCGACGAGGATATCGCCCGGCTGAACTTCGGCGCCGATGTAAACGATGCCGGCTTCGTCCAGGTTCTTCAGCGCTTCTTCCGAAACGTTCGGAATGTCGCGGGTGATTTCTTCCGGACCGAGCTTGGTGTCGCGCGCCATCACTTCGAATTCTTCGATGTGGATGGAGGTGAACACGTCGTCGGCAACGATACGCTCGGAGAGCAGGATCGAGTCTTCGTAGTTATAGCCGTTCCACGGCATGAACGCGACGAGCACGTTGCGGCCGAGAGCCAGATCGCCGAGGTCGGTCGAGGGACCGTCTGCCAGGATGTCGCCCTTGTTGACCACGTCACCGACGGTGACCAGCGGACGCTGGTTGACGCAGGTGTTCTGGTTCGAACGCTGGAACTTCATCAGGCGGTAGATATCGACGCCGGACTTCGACGGATCGAGGTCTTCGGTGGCGCGGATAACGATACGCGTTGCGTCGACCTGGTCGACCACGCCGCCGCGGCGGGCGCCGATGGCAGCACCGGAGTCACGCGCGACGACCGGCTCCATGCCGGTACCGACGAACGGGGCTTCGGCACGCAGAAGCGGCACGGCCTGACGCTGCATGTTCGAGCCCATGAGAGCGCGGTTGGCGTCGTCGTTTTCCAGGAACGGGATCAGAGCGGCAGCGACCGAAACCAGCTGCTTCGGCGAGACGTCCATCAGGTTGATGTTGTCGCGCGGAGCGAGCATGACTTCGCCGGCATGACGGCAAACGACGAATTCCTCGATGAAGGAGCCGTCGGCGTCGAGCTCGGCATTGGCCTGAGCAACGTAGTACTTCGCCTCTTCCATGGCGGAGAGGTAAAGCACGTCGTTGGTCACCTTACCGTCGATGATACGGCGATAAGGGCTTTCGATGAAGCCGTACTTGTTAACGCGGGCAAAGGTCGCCAGCGAGTTGATAAGACCGATGTTCGGACCTTCCGGCGTTTCGATCGGGCAAATGCGACCGTAGTGCGTCGGATGAACGTCGCGGACTTCGAAGCCGGCGCGCTCGCGGGTCAGACCGCCCGGGCCGAGAGCCGAAAGACGGCGCTTGTGGGTGATTTCCGAAAGCGGGTTCACCTGGTCCATGAACTGCGACAGCTGCGAGGAGCCGAAGAATTCGCGGACGGCAGCGGCAGCCGGCTTTGCGTTGATCAGGTCCTGTGGCATGACCGTGTCGATTTCGATCGAGGACATACGTTCCTTGATCGCACGCTCCATGCGCAGCAGACCCAGACGATACTGATTTTCCATCAGCTCGCCGACCGAACGGACGCGGCGGTTGCCGAGGTTGTCGATGTCGTCGATCTCGCCCTTGCCGTCACGCAGCTCGACAAGCATCTTGACCACGGCCAGGATGTCGTCCTTGCGCAGGATGCGGACGGTGTCTTCGACATCGAGGTCGAGGCGCATGTTCATCTTGACGCGGCCGACGGCGGAGAGATCATAACGCTCCGCATCGAAAAACAGCGAGTTGAACATGGCTTCGGCCGATTCCATGGTCGGCGGCTCGCCCGGACGCATGACGCGGTAGATGTCAAACAGAGCGTCCTGGCGGTTCTCGTTCTTGTCAGCCGACAGCGTATTACGGATGTAGGCACCGACATTGATGTGGTCGATGCCGAGGATCGGGATCTCGTCGAAGCCGGCCTTCAGGATGACAGGCAGGGTCTTCTCGTCGATTTCGTCGCCGGCTTCGAGATAAATCTCGCCGGTCTGGAAGTTGACGATGTCTTCTGCCAGGAACAGGCCGTACAGCTCTTCGTCGGTCGCCTTCAGAGCCTTGAGGCCCTTGTCCTGCAACTGACGCAGCAGGCGCGGCGTGAGCTTCTTGCCGCCCTCGACCACGACTTCGCCGGTGTCGGCGTCGATCATGTCTGTAACGGTCTTGGCGCCCTTCAGCGTTTCCGCCTTGAAGGGGATGCGCCAGCCATCGCCGGAGCGCTTATAAAGCGACTTCGTGTAGAAGGTCGACAGGATTTCTTCGCCGTCCATGCCGAGTGCCATCAGCAGCGACGTCACCGGAATCTTGCGGCGACGGTCGATACGGGCGTAGACGATGTCCTTGGCGTCGAATTCGATGTCAAGCCACGAGCCACGATACGGGATGACGCGAGCGGCAAAGAGCAGCTTGCCGGAAGAATGGCTCTTGCCCTTGTCGTGATCGAAGAAGACGCCCGGCGAACGGTGCATCTGCGACACGATCACGCGCTCGGTGCCGTTCACGATGAACGTACCGTTGTTCGTCATGAGCGGCATGTCGCCCATGTAGACGCTTTGTTCCTTGATGTCCTTGATGGACTTCGCGCCCGTATCCTCGTCAATATCGAACACGATCAGACGGAGGGTCACCTTCAGCGGCGCTGCATAGGTCAGGTCGCGCTGGCGGCACTCGTCGACGTCGAACTTCGGCGGCTCGAATTCATAGGAAACGAACTCCAGCATGGAAGCGCCGGAGAAGTCGGTGATCGGGAAAACCGACTTGAAGACGGCCTGAAGACCTTCGTCCGGGCGGCCGCCCTTGGGTTCTTCGACCATGAGAAACTGATCGTAGGACGCCTTCTGAACCTCAATGAGGTTCGGCATCTCTGCGACTTCGGGAATCTTACCAAAAAACTTGCGTACGCGCCTGCGACCGTTGAACGAAAGGGTCTGAGCCATCGTCGCTCCTTTAAAATCCTGCACCCGGGCCTGCAACGGACGGGAATCGCTGGCCAGGCGACCCCATCAATCAATGAGTAGTTCAATCTCGTCTATCTAACCGAAAACCGCTCAGCCGGATTGCGTCGCGGTTCGGTTTGAGACCATCCTCTTGAAGAACCCATTACCCAAAAGCCGTTTTGCCAGCGGCTTTTGGGTAATTCGTTCAGAAAAACGGCAAATGGGAGGTAGCAAAAAGCCACCTCCCAAAGCAGTTTCAAGCTTACTTAACGTCGACCTTAGCGCCGGCGTCTTCGAGCTTCTTCTTGATGTCAGCAGCTTCAGCCTTGGAAACAGCTTCCTTGACAGCCTTCGGAGCGGCTTCAACGAGGTCCTTGGCTTCCTTGAGGCCCAGGCCGGTGATGGCGCGGACTTCCTTGATGACGTTGATCTTGTTCGCGCCGGCATCCGTGAGGATGACGTCGAACTCGGTCTTTTCTTCTTCAGCAGCTGCAGCAGCGCCGCCAGCACCACCGGCAACGGCAGCAACAGCTACCGGAGCAGCGGCGGAAACGCCCCACTTTTCTTCGAGAAGCTTGGACAGTTCTGCGGCTTCGAGAACGGTCAGCGAGGAGAGGTCGTCTACGATCTTTGCGAGATCAGCCATTTTTGTAGTTCCTTTTGTTCGGTTCGAACTGGTTGGTTATGAACAGCGAAAAACCGCCTTACGCGGCTTCGTCCTTCTTGGCGTAGGCCGAGAACACGCGAGCAAGCTGACTTGCCGGCGCTGCAACAACACCTGCGATGCGGGTAGCCGGAGTCTGGATCATGCCCAGCAGCTTCGCGCGCAGCTCATCCAGCGAAGGCAGGGTCGCGAGCGACTTTACACCTTCGGCGTTGAGCGTTGTTGTTCCCATGGCGCCGCCCAAGACAACGATCTTGTCGTTGCCCTTGGCGAAATCCACGACGACCTTCGGAGCGGTAATCGGGTCAGTGCTGTATGCGATCAGCGTCTGACCGGTGAAGAGATTGGAAATCCCTTCCGCATCCGTGCCCTGAAGAGCAATTTTGGCCAGGCGGTTCTTCGCGACTTTGACGGTGCCGCCAGCAGCGCGCATCTTGGAACGAAAATCGTTCATCTGAGCGACTGTAGCACCAGCATAGTGGGCCACGACAACCGAACCAGAAGCCTTGAAGACTTCGTTCAGTTCCGTGACGAATTCGCGTTTTTCCGCTCTTTCCACTGCTTTTCTCCAGTTGACAGGACCGGATTAACGGGCCTGCCGGGTTGCCTTTTGCCTCCTAGGATCAATGAGATCCCAAGCGACGCTTGAGGATCCTGTCCCCTCGCGCTCGAGCCTGACGGCTCCAAGGCACAAGGCATCCAAGGCTCGAACCGAGTTCATCGAAGCAAAGCTTCTTCAAAATTCGGGTCTTACCCGTCTCATGCAGGCTTGAGTGATTAAGGGATAACCACCTGCAATCTCGGACAGGAATTCCGGATTTCTCCGGAAATCCCGGCCCCGAAGGACCGGGAATTCTTAAACGCCGGGCACAACGCCCGGCATAATCATTAGGCGCTCGGCGCCGTAACCGTCGACGGCTCGATCTTGACACCCGGACCCATGGTCGAGGAGATCGCTACGCGCTTGACATAGTTGCCCTTGGCACCAGCCGGCTTCGCCTTGATGACCGCATCAGCGAATGCGCGGATGTTTTCTTCCAGAGCCTTGGCGTCGAACGAAGCCTTGCCGATACCGGCATGGACGATGCCAGCCTTCTCGACGCGGAACTCGACAGCGCCGCCCTTGGAAGCTTCGACGGCACCCTTGACGTCCATCGTAACAGTGCCAACCTTCGGGTTCGGCATCATGCCGCGCGGGCCGAGAACCTTACCGAGACGGCCGACGAGCGGCATCATGTCCGGGGTGGCGATGCAGCGATCGAAATCGATCTTGCCACCCTGAACGATTTCAACCAGGTCTTCAGCACCGACGACGTCTGCGCCAGCAGCCTTGGCTTCATCAGCCTTGGCGCCGCGAGCGAAGACGGCAACGCGAACCGTACGGCCGGTGCCGTTCGGCAGGTTAACAACGCCGCGAACCATCTGGTCGGCGTGACGCGGGTCAACGCCGAGGTTCATCGAGATTTCGACGGTTTCGTCGAACTTGGCGACGGCACGTTCCTTGACCATGTTGATGGCCAGATCCAGAGCATAAAGCTTGGTCGGATCAACGCCTTCACGAATCTTCTGAATACGCTTTGCTACCATGATCTTAGCCCACCACTTCCAGGCCCATCGCGCGGGCAGAGCCCTCGATCATGGCCATTGCGCCTTCGATATCGGCCGCATTCAGATCCTTCATCTTGGCTTCGGCGATCGACTTGATCTGAGCCTTGGTGAGCGAACCAGCCTTGGAACCCTTACCCGGGGTCTTCGAACCGGACTGGATCTTGGCCTCCTTCTTCAGGAAGTAGCTGACCGGCGGCTGCTTCATGATGAAGGTGAAGGACTTGTCCTGGTAGTAGGTGATGACGACCGGGATCGGCATACCCTTTTCCATTTCCTGCGTGGCGGCATTGAACGCCTTGCAGAATTCCATGATGTTAATGCCACGCTGACCAAGCGCAGGACCGATCGGCGGCGACGGATTCGCCGAGCCGGCCTTGACCTGCAGCTTGAGCTGGCCTGCAACTTTCTTAGCCATTTCTCTCTGCCTTTCTATATGACCGGTTGCCCGGCCCACTATGCCGGATCGCTCCGGCGGCTGCGGTTGCGTGGTGCGGATCACCAGGCCCGGCTAAGACCCTACCCTTCCACGCGGATTGCGGCTTGGCCGCGAGACATAAGCAAGCATTTGCTTATATCCAAACTCGAACGAAAGGCTAGCCGCCAGGCCAACCTTTCGTAGAAATCGCAATCAGACCTTCTCGACCTGGCTGTATTCCAGCTCGACCGGCGTAGCACGGCCGAAAATCGACACTTCCACCTTCAGGCGCGAACGCTCTTCATCCACATCCTGAACCGTGCCGTTGAACGAAGCGAACGGACCGTCGGAGACGCGAACCTGCTCGCCGATCTCGAAGGATACGGAAGCCTTCGGCCGCTCGACACCTTCCTGGACCTGACCGAGAATACGCTCGGCTTCATAATCCGGAATCGGAACGGGCTTATTGTCGGAGCCGAGGAAACCAGTGACCTTCGGCGTATTCTTGATCAGGTGGTAAGCTTCATCCGTCAGGTTGGCGCGCACAAGCACGTAACCCGGGAAGAACTTGCGCTCGCTGTCGACCTTGCGGCCGCGACGAACTTCAACAACCTTTTCGGTTGGCACAAGGATCTTTTCGAACAGATGCTCAAGACCCTTCTGCCTGGCCTTCTCCTCAATGGATTCAGCCACCTTCTTTTCGAAATTAGAATAAGCGTGGACGATGTACCAACGTGCCGCCATGTTCATCTCCACCCGATATCAGTTGCCGGTATTCAGCACATAGCTGAGAATCCAGCCAATAAGCTGGTCGGCAGCAAAGAAAAACAGCGAGGCGAAAACGACCATGACGAGCACCATCACCGTCGAGATCATCGTCTCGCGACGCGAGGGCCAAGTGATTTTCGACGTCTCGGAGCGCACCTGCCGCAGAAACGCTAGTGGATTCGTTTTGGATGCCATTGACTGCCCACGCAATTACGGCGCGTAAAGCTGAAACTATCAGCCCCACGCACCGCGTGTCTGTTGAACCCTACATAAACACCGATTCCCAATTTAACAAGAGGCAATACGGCGCTTTCTAAAATTTGCCGACAATCCGGCATAACCCTCAACCAGAGAAGCTGCGAAACGACGCGCCAGTCAAATCAAGGAAAATGGCAGGGGCAGCAGGGCTCGAACCTACGACCTGCGGTTTTGGAGACCGCCGCTCTACCAACTGAGCTATACCCCTTCTTCCTTCGAATATTCACTTCAAGCGGTGGACCGCTTGAGCAGTTCGAAGACTTGGCGCTCCCTTTAAGGCGGGACGAAACGATTGGCAAGAGCGTTTTTTGCTTTTTCCCAATCGGACCTGCAACTTCACATGGGACATGCCCGTGCGGACAGACCTGCCGGACAGGCAAAGCCGCCGCGAACGCTACGGAAAGGATGCCCCTCACCCTCGTTACTCTCCGGGAGAACCTTTCGGCTTGCGCTTGAGAAATTTCGGCCGGAGACGGCGCATGAAGTTATCCGCAGAGCGAATCACATTGGTCAGGGAGATCAGCTTGTCTATTTCGGCATCGGTATTGCCGAGCCGTTCCGACAAAACTTCGGCTGCGGCCAAAGCAATTTCGGCCGGAGGCACCTCCGTGAAGCGCTGGGCAAGGCTGATATAGGGGTTCAGCGCGACCCCGCCATTGATGGTGATCTTTCCAAGGCGGGCAAAGAGACGAAGAAAGGTCTGCTCAAAGCTCCAATCATGGGCGGAAACCACCCTCCACTTCTGACTGCGCCTGGCCGAGAAGCCGGCAAGCACGATTCCGCCCGGCAATTTCAGATCGCTGAGCCAAAGCGCCATGGCAAAGCCGCTCGTCGGCGTCTTGCCTTCAGTATAGAAATCCGAACAGAAGCCCACGAGGTCGAGGTGGCCGGTCGGCGCGCCCTGGAAGTCGGCGGCTGGATTGAGCTTCTCTTCCGGTCCAAGGCGTATGTTCATGATGCCGAGGAAATATTCCTTCGGAAAGAATTTGACCACCTCGCCCACCTCGCCGCGATAGACGATGTTGGCGCCGCGCGGCTGGCCGCGCGAGACTAGCAGCGAGTGCCCATGGAACGGGCGATCCAGAACCTTGTAGACCTTGTTGAAGAAGACGAAGAGCGCCGTCTCAGGAAACTGCGTCTGCAGGCTTGCGATATCAACCGCGTCGCTGTTGGCGACCAGCACGATATGCGAGAAGCCCGCCAGCACCCTGTGCCATTCGTCGGTGCCATTCAGGCCGGCTGCGGAACCCGCAGCCGGAAGGCCGACATCAACGGCACCTGACGCTCTTTGGTCTAATTCCTTCATTTCTGTTGGACGTGCAGCATCCGGTCGCGCATGGCGAACCATTCTTCAGCGTAATCGTCGTTGCGATATTCATCGAAATAGGGGCCGCCATCGGTGAAATGCACCAGCCTGGCATCGTCGCGGTAATCATATTCGTTGACGAGATAGTTCCAGACGACCGGCACCTCGCCGATCTGATCGTCGTTTTCCAGCCACTTGAACTGATGAAGCTGAAGGCCCGTTGCCGTATTGACGAAATCCTTCGACAAAGCCGTGCACTTGGCATTGTTGAATAGGATCATGCTCGACCAGTTCTTCTTTTCATACTTCGTCTGCGTCTGCCCGAGGAATTTGGTCTCGATCTTCGGCTGGTAGTCGTGCTTGACGCACATGGCGGCATAGCGATCGTCACGCAGCGCCCAAAGCTCGGCAATATCGGCGCGGGCGAGCATGTCGCAATCCATGAAGATGCTCCAGCCCTGATAATCGCTGAGATAAGGCACGAGGAAGCGCGAGAAGGAAAACTCGGTCGACTGCAGCGGGTTACGCTCGCGCGTGAAGATGCCCTCGAGATTGTTGAGCACGATCGGCGAGAACACCACTGGAATAGACGAGCGTTCGATGATGCTCTGGGTCAGGACGTGGTAGGCCACGACCTCCTTGGAATCGAACCCGACGAAAATACGCGCAACATTATCCTTCATGATACCTCCGAAACGGCTGGTTTGTTTTGAATCAGCCGGCAAATTATCTTTCGCCGTGACGCAAGCAAGGCTCAATTCATCGCATGAAGCCTATCGGCTGCGGGATGAGGGTTCAACACATGTGCCCGAATACGCCGCACGACGCGCTGCAATCTACGGGAGATGCCGCGAACCTGATCCTACTTAAAGAAACAAGGATATTTGTCGAGTGTTTGCGGAAGCATTTTTGGTTATGCTGCGTAATAAATGGAGAGATTTCCGCTTGTCCCTCTCCCGGGCGCACCAGAGAGCAGCGCCCGGGTATTTCTTAGGCTTTACGCCTCAGACCTTCACATATTTCCGCCAGTCGTGCTCTTCCTTGAAGCCTAGGACCTCGCGAATCTTGCGATTGGACAGCAAGCCCTCATATTCGCCGATCTCGCGCGTGAACGGGACGTTCGGAAAGTGCTTGGCGGCCAGCTCTCGCGACGGCGTATTGGCCGATACAGTGTCGTTGGCGGCGTTGAACACCTGGAAGCCGAGGCCGCTCTTCTCGATGCAGAGATGGACGATCTGGCCGAGATCGCGGGCGTCGATATAGCTCCAGGCGATGCGCTTGCGGATTTCGCTGTTGGCGAAAAACTCGGGGAACCGCTCATATTCATGCGGCTCGATGACATTGCCGATGCGCAGCGCATAGATGTCGATGCCGAAACGCTCGGCGAAAGCCCGAGCCGTCTTTTCATTCACGACCTTGGACAGACCGTAGGAATCCATCGGATTGACATCATAGTCCTCTTCCAGCGGGAACTGATGGAAGTCGCGATGGCCTTCGGCAAAGCAGACGCCATAGGTCGTCTCGCTGGAGGCGACAATGATCTTCTTGACGCCAAGCTTCGCGGCCGCCTCGATGACATTGTAGGTGCTCATCGTGTTGATGCGGAATGTCTCGTTGTCGGGCTTGATCAGGATTCGGGGAATAGCGGCGAAATGCACCACAGCGTCGAAAGGCTGCACACCCTTGCCTTGATCGAGATCCGGAAAATCGCGATGCATGCTGAGGACATTATAGACCTGTCCCGCATCGGTGACATCGGCCTGCAGGTTGGTGACACCGGGGCTGTTCAGTGGCACGAGATCGATATTGTGGACCTCATAGCCGGCATTGACCAGCCAAGGAACTGTGTGACGTCCAGCCTTGCCGCTGCCGCCCGTGAACAAAATACGTTTCTTCATGAAATCTCCTCCAGATAAAATCGAGCGATACATAGGCCCTTGCTTCCATTTCGCAAGACACGGCTTGGTGAGCTGACGCGTTCCCGTCAAAATAATGGGGACGACTCGGTGAAGCATATGCCGCGCGGCGAAAACGACGAAAGGAGATGAGTGGGATGCGACCGATCACGCTTGTCGAATATGATCCGCAATGGCCCCTTCTCTTCGAAAACAGAAGCAAGGCGATTGGCCTGCTGCTTGGCCATCCCGCCACGTTCCATCATATCGGCAGCACTGCCATTGCCGGACTATGCGCCAAACCGAAGCTCGATATCGATGCGGTCCTTTTCTGGGAAGAGGACAGGCTCGACGCGACGGAGCGCCTGAAGGAGGGCGGATATCGCTTTCACGGTAATCCGCACGACGCCGGCCGCTGGACCTTCACCAAGGATGAGACGCCTTACGGCACACGACTTTATCTTTGCCTGCCCGATAACGAGGCCCATCGGGAGCGCCTTCTCTTTCGCGACTATCTGCGCGCCCATCCCGAACGTGCGGCGAATTATGCAACCTTGAAACGGCGTCTGGCCGAAAAGGCCAATGGCGATTGGGACCATTATACCGGCGGCAAGAGCGATTTCGTTGCCGATATCGTCCGCCGCGCGAAGCTCGAATTCGGATCGACGAAAAATATCACCGGACGGTGACAATATCCCTGGGCTAATCGAGCAGGTGCCTCAGCACGTTATCCACGCTATGCTTGAGCGAAAGATGGCTGGTGTCGAGAATCTCAAGGCCGGATGCTTGGGCTTCGCGGCGCAGGTAGGCCGCCCAGTTCATCATATTCGCATCGGCAAGTTCCGGCTGGCCTCGCTCGACGGATAAACGATGCGTCCTCGTTGCATCATCGCAATCGATCAATATGAGGCGATAGTCATCGATATCGGCGGCGGCCGCTGCCTCCTTGATGAAGGATGGCCGCATCTGCCCCTCGAGAAGAATGACCCTACCCTTCCGCACCTGTGGCGCAAGCCGCGCCAGCCATTCCAGGTTCTTATCCCGCTGCCAGCCCTCGGGCGAACCGTGATCGCGGATCATGGCGTCAAGCGACGGCACGCCGATACTGTCGAAATGATGGACGGCTGATGTATAGGCATGGTCCTTGGCGATCGCCTGCGCGATCGCGGTCTTTCCCGAGCCCGAAGCACCGGTCAGAATGATCAGGCTCATGCAATACCTCCGAATGCGAAAAGGCCCCGCTGTTTCCAGCGGGGCCTCTTATAAAGGAATAATCCGAAGATTACTCGACGATGGATGCAACGATGCCAGCGCCGACGGTACGGCCGCCTTCGCGGATGGCGAAGCGAAGCTTTTCTTCCATCGCGATCGGAACGATCAGCTCAACGGCAACCGTGACGTTGTCGCCAGGCATAACCATTTCCGTGCCTTCCGGAAGCGTCACGATGCCGGTCACGTCAGTCGTACGGAAGTAGAACTGCGGACGGTAGTTCGTGAAGAACGGCGTATGACGGCCGCCTTCTTCCTTCGTCAGGATGTAGGCTTCAGCCATGAACTTCTTGTGCGGCTTCACCGAACCCGGCTTGCACAGGATCTGACCACGCTCGACGCCGTCACGGTTAACACCGCGAACCAGTGCGCCGATGTTGTCGCCGGCCTGGCCCTGGTCGAGCAGCTTGCGGAACATTTCAACGCCGGTCACCGTCGTCTTCGACGTCGGACGGATGCCGACGATCTCGACTTCTTCACCAACCTTGACGATACCGCGCTCGACGCGGCCCGTCACAACCGTACCACGGCCGGAGATCGAGAACACGTCTTCGATCGGCATCAGGAACGGCTGGTCGATCGGACGCTCAGGCGTCGGGATGTAGGCGTCAACCTGAGCCATCAGCTCGCGGATCGCGTCTTCGCCGATCTTCTTGTCCGAATCTTCAAGGGCTGCAAGCGCCGAACCCTTGACGACCGGGATATCGTCGCCCGGGAAGTCGTAGGACGACAGAAGTTCGCGAACTTCAAGCTCGACGAGCTCGAGAAGCTCGGCGTCGTCAACCTGGTCGACCTTGTTCAGGAACACGACGATCGCCGGAACGCCAACCTGGCGGGCGAGCAGGATGTGCTCGCGCGTCTGCGGCATCGGGCCGTCGGCGGCAGAGCAAACCAGGATCGCGCCGTCCATCTGAGCGGCACCCGTGATCATGTTCTTGACGTAGTCGGCGTGGCCGGGGCAGTCAACGTGCGCATAGTGACGGTTCGGCGTCTCGTATTCAACGTGGGCCGTCGAGATCGTGATACCACGAGCCTTCTCTTCCGGAGCCGCGTCGATCTGGTCGTACGCCTTGAACTCGCCGAAGTACTTCGTGATCGCTGCCGTCAAGGACGTCTTGCCGTGGTCAACGTGACCGATCGTACCGATGTTAACGTGCGGCTTATTGCGCTCAAACTTACTCTTTGCCATTT
>Ga0209437_100610_pt1 | contig 21945 bp, 15 predicted proteins | sample AraplaL_Cvi_mTSA_FD_184266 | JGI IMG/M metagenome (GOLD analysis project Ga0209437, IMG submission 184266) | Arabidopsis root microbial communities from the University of North Carolina, USA - plate scrape CL_Cvi_mTSA (SPAdes) (version 2) | ecosystem: Host-associated > Plants > Roots > Endosphere...
AATAGCCAGGTTATTGAATTTCTCGGCACGGACCTTGAGTGCATCAGCCTGGGCACCGCCCTGAAGAACAATGATGGATTTGAGTCGTTCCAATACACCTGTCCTTTGCGCAAAATCAGGATGGATCAACTGCACGGATGCGGCCTGGCTGGCTCCTTTGGACTGAGCCTTGAACCAATCCGGATATGCCTTTTTCCCAGTGATCTTGGCTATACGGGAGAAGGGCATGCCGGTCCGTTCACTATACTGCTGCATCTCACGGAACCAGCGGTACCAGCGGCCACTTTTCAGTAGACTGGCGTAATAATCCAGAGCTGGTCCCCAGGAGATGGTGAAATTACCACGTGCACCTGTGAGCAGGATGCCTGCATCTTGCTGGCTCGCTTTTTCATAGAATCCGCGAATCCAGAATGAATTTTCAAAGTATTTATAGGGCATTTCCATAATGTCGAGCCAGGTATCTACTTCACTAAGTGGACTTCTGCCTTCAAAATCAAGGTAGTTCTCCGTGATATTGCCGACGTGATTAATCGTAGAACGTATGAAGGGCCTCTCGTCGGCCAGCAACGTTTTTGACGTATAATCAGTGAAATCTGGTACGGGAACATAACTATAGGCATGCAGCCGTTTGCCCTGACTTCTCAGTGTTCCGGAAGCAAAACCAACCACGGCTCCCGAGTCCAGTCCGCCACTTAATGCAGCAGCCACCTGCCTGTGCGTGCGCAATCGTGATCCGACTGCCTGAGCGAATACCTCTCGAAACGCTTCTACATATTCACCGTCGGATTTGAGCCGTAGAGGTTCCACTTCATCCCAACGATGATATTGCTTCAGCTCCAGCCTTCCGTCACGGAAGACAAGTGTATGTGCAGACGGCAGTTGGCTTATCCCCCGATATACGGTCGAATTGATATCTGCTGAATCATGCATGTCGGGAATGGCAAGAAACTCAGATAACCAAGTCTCATCAAGTTCTTTATGTACCCCTTCAAGCCCAAGCAACGGATTCATGAGTGTGCAGAAAGCAAAACGCGAACCATCATGTCGGTAATAAAAAGCTCGCATGCCTGTAATGTCTCTCGCTGCATACAGTTTCCGATTCCGCTCATCCCAGATGGCAAATACAAAATCACCCAGCAATCGGACGGCCACATCGTCTCCCCAGCGCTGATAGGCACGCAAGATCAGTTCACTATCCGCCAACATAGCCAGTTCAGCTCTGGATATCTGTAATTGATCTGCCAGTTGTTCCCGGTTATCCAGAATGGCATCTGCCGTGATCGTCAGACCACTTTCCTCATCATATAAAGGTAATTTCTCGCTAACCGATTCCGGTGTAATCCATTGGGCATGGCAGCTAAGAAATGCCTCATTCCCCTTCCACACCCCTGTCGTATCCGCAGGGACATGCCCCAGGCTTGCATACAAGCGCCAGCTGTCTTCCCATAGCGCCTGCTGACCATCGTTGTGAACAATTCCCGCTATGGCGCTCATGACTTTCCTCCCCGTAGAATCTTGCGCTGTGAAGCCCAGGCGCTAATCTGGTGGCCAAATGGTACCCATGATTTGATACGCTGTATTTTGCTTTGAGCTGAAGCCAGCTGTACTTTCAGGCGTTCTCGCTCACTGTATCCCCGTTCCAGACGATGATCGGCCGCCCGTAATGCGGCTTGCAGCTGTCTGATCGTTACCAGTGCAGCCAGCGTGGGATCTGTATTTTCAGGTTCTTCGACAACTTGGTCATTAAGATTCCCATTCGGATCATGAACGACAGAATCTGCCGACTGCATTCGGTATTGCGGTTGCCACTGGCAACCAGTCGCTGCTGTCAACTGATGCGTGATTCGGTCGATAACCTCTTGATCAGGACTTGCATCATAATTTACTCCCGTCCATTTTTCGGCTTCTGCGAGCTGTTCACTGTATCCCAGCCGGTGGAACAGATCTGCCCCCAACACACGGCAATACAGTTCAACTTCATGCGGTTCCAGTATTTTTTTCCAGTTGTTAACAGAATCCTGATGTGCCTCTTGATGCGAAGAGAGGAATGGATCACCCACGCCCATACTGTAGAACATGTCAGACTTGGCACTGTCCAGAAACTGTCCATACTGCTCCATACCTTGTTCATATCGAATTCCTAGAAACGCGCATAGTTTTTCAAGTTCTTCCTGTGGACTGGAAACCAATCGTTCATATTGCAATTCATATGCATTGGAATGTGGTTCGGCAAAATAATCATTCAAGCGGAGCATCCCAAGTGTGAGATCAACGGATTTCATATTTAATTTGGGGCTCTGCAGACTATGAATCAGGTCGAATCCTTCTCCTGTGTGGCGGTTTACCTTTTTGAATGATGCAGCTATGGCCAGAGGATTACGCTGGAGATGAATGCGCTTGGACTGAGGGAACAGACGATCTAGCCATTCAAGCATGTAATAGTACCGTGGAGATTTATCAACGACGAAGTCTGCTCCGCTCCCTTCCAGGAATCCATTGTAGATCTCAAGAGCAAAACTCCGGCATGCCTTTTCGAAGACATCCTCGGGTACCATGGCATTGTAGAACTGACGAATGATGGAGCTACCACCATAAGCGCGTGAATCACCCTTGGGCAAATCGACAAGATTCATCAGAAACCACATTTCCTGGGTGGCAAATATGCGCCTGTGATTTTGCAGCATTACGGTGGATAAGGAACTACCACTGCGGGGAACACATAGTAAGAAAACAAGTCCGTTACCTTGAGCGTCGATCAATGGCAGCCTCTCCTCTGTTCATTAGTATAAATATATGTAGCCGGGATAGACCAGACTCTACCTTTGTGTTTGGCAAAACGAGTAATATGCACGCTATTGGTCAGTATTTTGCAATGTTCCGGCGGAAGTTTACCCGGGAATGAAGCAAAACACATGGTTGTATTCGACAACTCTCAGATACAGTATGTATTCATAGTTTTACTCTATGATACAAAATGTATCATGTCAATCTTTTATTTTCACCTTTTCATAAATTCTTACTCTTTCATGGTATTCTGCTGTCTGTCGTTTCAGCACTTCATCCTGATACATCTTGATCAAGATGCACAAATGCGAATAAGCTTCAGACATGTTCTATGAGGAACAATGCCTGAAGCCACGAATAATCCGTTGCAAAACTTTATATGCAAACCAACGCAAACCGATGAATAACCACCCCATAAACCTTACATTTGAACTTTTTCCAGCATAGTTCCGATGCTCCCATTTCGTTCTTCTTCCCGATCTCCCCGTGTAGCATCCTTCATTCCCTTCTGTACATTCACGGTTAACAATACAGCAATTCCCGCTACGAAAAAGAAAATGAGGGACAGAATTCCCCAACGTGTGGAACCTGTTATTTGCCCAACATAACCAAACACAAATGGACCGAAGATTGAAGAGAATTTGCCTGTAATATTCACAAATCCAAAGTACTCTCCTGTTCTGCCAGCTGGCATCAGATTGCTAAACAGGGAACGAGCTGTGGACTGACTCACCCCCTGCACGACACCAACCAACCCGGCGAGCAGATAGAAGTGAGTCGCTTGTGTCATGAAATAACCGAGAATTACGATACATATGTATACAGATAAACTAAAGATCAATACCCGCTTCGCTCCCCAACGCTGTGCCCAGGCTCCTAGTAACAATGTGCATGGGAACCCGATAAACTGGGTTAACAGCAGTGCGAGCATCAAGTCGGCTGTACCTATGCCAATACTTGTCCCATAGATCGTAGCCATCAGAATGATGGTATTAATGCCGTCATTAAAAAACCAGAAAGCCACCAGCATGCGAATTAACTGGGGAAAACGCCGCATATGACGAAAGGTATGCTGCAGTCTGCGCACTCCCACCGCAGCATACCCCTTCCACGTGCCGGGCAGATCCGGTGATGCAGGCCGTCTCGGAGCATGGCGAAAGATCGGTATCGAGAACAATAGCCACCACAGCGATACGGAGATAAAGGCAAGTCTTGTGCCTGCCAGTGTACTGCTCATCCCGAACCAGCCCGGTTGCTGAATCATCAGCAGGTTCAACGCAAGTAGCAAGCCTCCTCCAATATAACCATAGGCATAGCCTTTGGAAGATATCATGTCTCTTCGTTCCACAGGTACCAGATCCGGCAGCATAGCATCGTAAAAGGTATTGCCACCTGCAAAACCAATCGTAGATATGACCAGTAATGCGGAAGCAAGTAACCAGTCCCCTTCTCCGATTGCGCTGAATCCCAATGTGGCAAGGACGCCTATGATTGCAAATACACGCAGGAAGTCGCCCTTCCGTCCTGACATATCAGCCAGCGTGCCAAGCAGCGGTGTTAGCAGAGCTACGCACAACATGCCAATGGAATGGGTATAGGCCAGGTAGGATGCGGCCGTATCCGTATCCAGCGTAGCCGCAGCCACCGAAGCATAGAATACAGGCAGTACTGCTGCGAGCACAGTTGTCGCATAAGCCGAGTTGGCCCAATCATACATAATCCAAGCCTTGATCGCCTTTTTATTCACATACATCCTTCCTTTTCATGCATCTCTATATAGTGTGAGTTTAAAAAGTCTAAGTGGACCTCTTAAACAACCTCTATTAGATGCCAGATCGATGTCTTTCTCCTATTGTAAAGGAAGGATAGCACACTTGTTCACTGTTTCTGTAAAAATTGGAGCAGTTCTGTTCTTACGACACACCTTACCTCTGAGGTCAACTTGCGTAATTGTATCATTTTATATCCACTCTCATCACATATCGTCCTCGCCCGTGAATATACTTAATTACCGACAGGCCAAACTGTGCCGCGTAATCAATGGGGGGTGCCTACATGTCAAATTCACACCAGCCTTACTCGTTCGTCGTGTCGAAGGAAGATTGGTCGCTTCACCGCAAAGGGTACCAGGACCAACAGCGCCATCAGCAAAAGGTGAAAGATGTCATCAAGCAGAATCTGCCTGATCTGATTACGGAAGAAAACATCATCATGTCTGATGGAAAACAAATCATCAAGGTACCAATCCGCAGTCTGGATGAGTACCGTTTTGTGTATAACTACCAGAAGCAAAAACATGTCGGTCAAGGAAACGGTGACAGTCAGGTCGGAGACGTCATCGGTCGTGATCCCTCTGCTTCGCAGAAACCCGGCAAAGGCGAAAAAGCTGGTGATCAGCCTGGTCATGATATTGTGGAAGCCGAAGTTAGTATTGAGGAATTGGAAGATATGCTCTTCGCTGAGCTGGAATTACCCGATCTGAAGCAGAAAGATAAAGACCTGATTGAGACACATACGGTGGTATTCAACGATATTCGCAAAAAAGGCATGCAGTCCAATATTGACAAGAAACGTACCATTCTGGAGAATCTGCGTCGCAATGCAACGACCGGTACCCCGGGCATCCATCATATTAGTCCAGATGACCTTCGCTACAAGACATGGGAAGACAAGATTATTCCACAATCCAATGCTGTTATTATTGCCATGATGGATACATCCGGGTCCATGGGTTCGTTTGAGAAATACTGCGCGCGCAGCTTCTTCTTCTGGATGACCCGTTTTCTACGCCGTCAGTATGAGAAAGTCGAGATTGTTTTCCTCGCTCATCATACGGAAGCCAAGGAAGTTACCGAAGAAGAGTTCTTTACCCGTGGCGAGAGCGGAGGCACCATCTGCTCCTCTGTATATATGAAGGCACTGGATATTATTGACAGACGTTATCCACCTTCAAGCTACAACATCTACCCTTTCCACTTCTCTGACGGGGATAATCTAACCTCGGATAACGAACGCTGTGTGAAGCTGATCGGCGAGTTAATGAAACGTAGCAACATGTTCGGGTACGGTGAGGTGAATCAGTACAATCGCAGCAGCACACTGATGTCGGCTTATCGTCATATCAAGATGGATCAGTTCATGTATTATGTGATCAAAGAAAAAGGCGAAGTGTACAAAGCTTTGCGCAGCTTTTTCCAGAAAAGGGAAGGAGGCAGCGTTAGATGACAGATGAGATTCGCGACCTCGAATACGCCATTGCCGAGATTATGGAGATTGCCAATGGATTCGGCCTGGATTATTACCCCATGCGGTACGAAATCTGCCCATCGGATATTATTTATACATTTGGAGCTTATGGCATGCCGACCCGTTTCAGTCACTGGAGCTTCGGCAAAACATTTCATAAGATGAAAATGCAATATGATTTTGGTCTCAGCAAAATTTATGAGCTTGTCATCAACTCCAACCCTTGTTATGCCTTCCTGCTGGATGGCAATTCCCTGATACAGAACAAATTGATCGTAGCCCACGTCCTGGCCCACTGCGATTTTTTCAAAAACAATGCCCGCTTCTCCAAGTCCAACCGTAATATGGTCGAAAGCATGGCCGCTACGGCGGATCGGATCAGCAATTATGAGATGGAGTACGGAACGGAAGCCGTTGAAGCATTTATCGATGCCGTGATTGCAATTCAGGAGCATGTAGACCCACAGCTGATTAAACCCCGCCATTTGGACAAACAACGCTACATGGAGATGAAAATGCGGGAGCAACGCGGTGAGAAAGCACCACGGCCGGAAGGTCACTATGATGATCTGTGGTCACTTGATGATGTGCAGGCCGAAGAAGCACCCACCGAAGGTATTCAGGTTCATCACTTTCCGCCTGAACCGGAGAAGGATGTCATGTGGTTTATTCAGGAATTCTCGGAAGTATTGACCGACTGGCAGCGGGATATCATGAGTATGATGCGTGAGGAGATGTTATATTTCTGGCCACAGATGGAAACCAAAATCATGAATGAAGGTTGGGCATCTTACTGGCATCAACGCATTATACGAGAACTAGATCTCAACAGTGAAGACACAATTGAATTCGCGAAGCTCAACTCCTCCGTCGTGCAGCCATCCAAACAAAGTCTGAACCCGTATTATCTGGGACTGAAGATTTTCGAGGATATTGAACGGCGTTGGGATAACCCAACCCGTGAAGAACAGGAACGTTGGGGCCGCAAACCAGGGCAAGGTCGTGCTAAAATGTTCGAGGTACGTGAATTTGATTCCGATACCTCCTTTATTCGCAATTACATGACCAAGCAATTAACCGAGGATCTCGACCTCTACGTATTTGAGAAAAAAGGACCGGACTGGAAAATCACCGACAAGTCCTGGGAGAACATACGGGATCAGCTCGTATTTTCACGTGTCAACGGCGGCTCCCCTTATCTGGTCGTGCAAGATGCTGACTATCTGCGGACAGGTGAACTCGTACTCAAACATCAATATGAGGGCATCGAGCTGGATCTGAAATATATGGAACGCACCTTGCCTTATCTGTATCGCCTCTGGGGGCGTACGGTACATGTAGAGACACGTGTAGAGGATAAACCGATCTGGTTTACGTATGATGGCAAGAAGCACCACCGCAAGTTTTTGTGAGGTTTTGGATTATCATTATTGAAAACGAAAAAATATAATGCTTATATCGTGAACGATATCATTAAAAGATAATACACAAAAAAGCGTCAAGTTCCCGACACACACGGGAACTTGACGCTTGGCATTTCAAAATTAATATTTAAAATTCCGTTTCATTGCACCATGCTTAAATGATGTAATTACATATCGCTCACCGTTGTCCAACAGCTTGTAAGATACAACGTATCGATCCACGAAACAGTAGTACGTGTTGAGGTACTCACGAGACGGCAGCAATGTTCCCCTAGTAACAATCTTTTCTTCAACACGGCGAATGAGATTAATTTTGTATTCCATCGTTTCTTGATCTGTAAAATGTTCGCTCTTGATCTGGCGAAGTCGGTTCATCGCCGTAGCGGTCCATTGAACCATCAATTACAGCTCACCACGCTTCACCAGTTCAATCAAGTCATCTGTTGAGTACAGCTTGCCTTGCTTAATGTCTTTCTCGGAAGCTTCAATCATCTGCCGTATCTCCGGATCAGAGTCCAGCTCATCCACCGGGTTATAGACTTCATATTCCAGACCGGCAATACGAATGAATTCCTTATGATCCTTCTCATAAGATTCAATGACGGTCCCATCAGGAGCTTTAAGACTAAAATTCATCCCTCTCAACCTCCTTCAATAATATTGCTAAACTGCTTAATAGAACCTTCACCTGAATTATAGCATACAACCATGTTGTATCTCAGCCATGAGACCATTACTTTTTGTCCATTACACTTGTGGAACAGGATTCAGCACCACAACACGTTCACTCTTGGTCTCTAGATGCTCCATCCATAGCTCCACTAACTGAGTACCATTAATCAGGTCGATATCCAGCCCTTCTGCATAGTTACGGGCATTGCTCGTAAATTCGCTCGTTGTTACCACATAACCGCCTACAGCACCTTGCTTAACCATTTGGGAGTGAATAATTGCAATTGGTCCAAAACCGACCAAATTCATATCGTTATAACATTTCACTTGACCAAGGTACAGCCCCTCTTCGGTTTGTTCTTCAATATCGATGCCGAAGTCTCCTGAGCTCTTCGTCACGTAAGTGTTGCCACCTCGGACAGATGACATAATCTCAGCGACAAAATGTTCGAACAGCAATGGATTCTCTCCTTTCTCCTCTTCCAGGTTCCGTTTAAAGCGGTTATACAAACCGATTCGGAGTGTCTCCTTCATATCTTCATGGGATGAGAATGCTTCAAGTGCATTGTTATGATATTCCTCTATCGTTTGTTTTTGTTTGTAATACTTGTACACAAGGTAACAGGTGAACACAAGCATAATACTGAACAATATAGTCATATAACGTCACTCCTTTGTATTTCCATCATATCCAACGCTTTGTCGTTTCAATCTATTTGTCTATTGTCGGGACAGGACCAGGTAACACCTATCAGAATTGGAGGGAGTTCATCTGACATCCTCCAATTTAATTTACTGGAATGCATTTATTGCGAATATATAATAAATTTTTATAAATATCGGACCTAACTTTTCCCCAACATTATATAAAATGAACAGTATATACTGACTGTTATAAAACACAAAAAAGCGGCAAGTTCCCGACATACACGGGAACTTGCCGCTTGGCATACATAAAATTAGGATGGTACCGATGGTGCATTATTACCCTGCAATCGCAGCGGTACAAAAAAGTCATGTTCCACTTCACTTGCCGGCAGTGGACGACTGAAATAATATCCCTGAATCTCCCGGCAGTCATTCTGCATCAGAATATCCAGTTGGCCTTTCGTCTCAATGCCTTCGGCAATCACTTCCATCTTGAGATTCTGTGCCATCGATATAATGGTCGCCACAATCGCCTGATCGCTGTGACTCTCTGTAATGTCCGTCACGAATGAACGATCAATCTTGAGCTTGTGTATCGGGAAATGCTTCAGATAACTCAGTGAACTGTATCCCGTCCCGAAATCATCCAGGCTGATCTTGACACCCAGTGCGTTAAGTTCATTCAGAATTGCCGTAGATACCGTTGCATCCATCATCATGCTCTCTGTAATCTCCAGCTCCAGGTACCGTGCCTCCAGCCCTGTCTCCAAGAGTGCGTTCTTGACCTGTTCTACCAAATTCGATTGATGGAACTGCTGGCTGGACAAGTTTACCGATACCGGAATGAGCGGCCCACCGCTGGCATGCCAGAGCTTCATCTGCCTGCACGCTTCGCGCAGCGTCCATTTCCCAATCTCATAGATCATACCTGTCTCTTCTGCAAGCGGGATGAACACATTGGGTGCAAGCAGCCCTTTGAGTGGATGGTTCCAACGTATAAGTGCTTCGACACCAATCATACGACTATCCTCGGTACGAATCTGCGGTTGATAGTACAGAACCATCTCATCGCGTTCCAACGCTTTACGCAGGTAACCTTCCAGCTCAATACGTTCATAAAGTTCCGAATCCAGTTGGGCCGTGTAGAATTGGAAACCATTTTTGCCGTTTTTCTTCACTTCATACATGGCGGAGTCCGCATGTTTCAGCAAAGCATCCACTCCCACTCCATGATCGGGATACATCGCAATTCCAATGCTGGCGGTCACGTAAAAGTCATTTTCCTTCAAGCGGTAGGGTAACTGAATGGCTTCAACAATCTGTTTTGCAAGTTCTGCCACTCGTACCTCTGTCGCTTGATCATGGGTCACAACGAGTGTGAATTCGTCACCGCCCATCCGGGCCAGCATGACATTCTCCATAGCCATGGGATCAGAAGCTTCTATGGCTTTCATGATCCGGTTGCTGACTTCTCTTAGAAATACATCTCCAATGGAATGTCCCAACGAGTCATTAATCATCTTGAACCGGTCTATATCCATCACCATAACGGCAAACGAATGTCCTTTTTCTTCTGAATCTTGAATTGTACAAGCCAGCACATCATCCAACTTGCGCCGATTGGGCAGTCCCGTCAACGGATCATGCAATGCTTGATGACGAATGTTCTCCTGAGCCTGCTTCTCCTCCGTAATGTCTTTGATCAAAATGTGACTTCCCACATGTTTATCATCAATGACAACAGGAACTACAACAATACTAAGGTCCAGAAGTTCACCCTGTACGTCTCTCATCTTGGCCAAGTAGTGCGCCTGCTCCAGCCCATGATCATCCCAATCGATGGAATCAAATTCACTGACCCACTCGATATCAATCTGCTGAGCGATCTCATCAATGGAACGTTCCATGACCTCTTTTTCAGGGTATCCAGTGATCGTCGTTACAGCAGCATTAATGCCTTTGACAATACCTTCCTTGTCCACTGAAATAATGGCATCTGAATGGTTATGATACAAGGCCTGATACCATTGCTCATTCTCATGAATCCGTCGATCCTTCAGGGACATGCGTTGGTTGATAAATATGCCAAATAACGTCAAACCCAGTGCAATAAATGTGCCCGATGCGATCAGGTAGGCGAGAATACCGGGCTCAATCTGCATCCCTGAACTTGCCATCGAGCCATGTGAATGATGGAACTGTGCGGCTGACATCCCGGTATAGTGCATGCCAGAGATTCCAACACCCATAATAAGACCGCTGCCCATCTTGTAAACCCAGGTATGTCTTGATTGATGATAACGGAAGAAAAACATAAGCCACAGTGCCGCAAATGAAGCAAGTGCTGCAATCAGAATGGATAACACCACTCTGCCTGGTTCATACGTAACCGGAGTCGACATCGCAGCCATCCCCACATAATGCATCGAGCTGATCCCTGCTGTCATAAGCACTCCAGCAATCATGAGCTTGCTTATCCTGCCCGTTTGTCTACCCGCAATGTTCAAGGCGATCCCCGATGCGACAATAGCAAGTAGAACAGATAAAACAACCTTACCGGTGGAATAGGAGACTTGCGTAGGCAGAACAAAAGCCAGCATACCTACGAAATGCATGGACCAGATTCCCAGCCCCATCGAGACTGCACCGCAGGTAAGCCATACATTCCGCGCCATCCCGCTAACCTGACTTACACGGCCTGCAAGGTCAAGGGCTGCGTACGAAGCTAACGATGCAATAATATAGGATAAAATAACAAGTTCTAAGTTGTACGTACCATGTAGGTGCTCCACTCACTCTGTCCTTTCAACCGGGAAATGCCTCATATGTAAGCAAAAATGTAAAAAAGAAGCGAGTGCGCTGTCTGGATGACAGGCACTCCCTCCGCATCATTTGACTCGTGACTACAGACTTAGTTGAAGCCGTTGTCATACATTGGAACCCGTTTATTTGAATGTATATAGTCTAAACGTCCCAGCCTTTAAAATCAACACTTATTTCCAGAAATAAGATGTTTAATAGCTGACATTCGCATATTCCAATACACAGCTGAATTTTCTATTTGCGAGTCAGTAACAGACTCCCAAAACCGGAAGTATCTTGATAAGAATTACCTGATGAATCACTCCAGATGGACACACTGCTGCGCTTGCCATCTCCCGCACCATCATCATTAACTTGAAGATCGAATCCAATCCATCTTTGCCCTTCAGCACGAACGCTATCTAGAGGGATTGCCACTTCAACGGTATACCCTCCGCTTGTTAATCGGGTAGCTGATTTGAAGCTTTCTTTCCGTGCATTTCCTCCAAAAGAAGCCTCATTATCAAAGTTAACCCGATACTGGGCGTCATCCTCCTGATAGAAAGTAGTTTGATCTTTGCTCGGGTCGATAAAAATCTCGATCGAATCCTGCTCATGTGCATTAGAACTTAACTTGCTTCGCAAAGGATCTTTCACATCTGCCAATACGTACAGGTATTTTTCATCCCATAACAGCTGTGCAGTCGCTGTTGCACCTGAATTTCCGATGACCCAGACATCCGTTTTAACAGATGCAGCCTTTTTCCAGATGTCATCCTTTTTCGCATCAATTACAGGTTTGCCATACGTGACCTTCGTTTGTTTCAAGACAGAACCCAGCTTCAGTTTCCCCCGGTTGGTTGGTTTATCAGGCTGCTGATTGGAAATATCATTCCAAACGATGGTAGCTGTCTTGCCAGCAGCATGTTCATCCGTAATCCGAAAATCAAGAGACAAGACCTGACCTTCGGTAAGTAAAGCAGCGGACATAGGCAGTGATGCATATACAACATAACCCGTTTTTGTCTCCTGTACGTTGTATGCATTCTTATCCTTGCCTTTACCGCCTTCTCGTTTGAACGTATATTGACCATTTGCAGACGGCGGATTTTTCTTCTTGGCAGATAGATCAGCTTCAGAAGTTGCAGCGCCCGTACCCTTTACTTCTTCCGCGAGGAAAACCTGCACCTGATCACCTTTGCGACGTGTAGTATCCTTCACTTCCACTCGTAAATTCACCTTTTTGGCATCCCACATTACACGTGCCTCACCCGTAACCGTAGATGTACCATCTGCCAGATGATTAATTCCAAGCCCTTTCACAGCACCCCAAAGAATATCTTCCTGTCCTTTGTGATTCGGGAAAGAAGGGCTAGCCTTCAATGCTGTCCACTCATTACGATAGATCGGAAGAGTGGTAGCATCCACCAGTGCCCAATAGGCCGGTTTCGCTTTCAATTTACGATCAAATAACAATGGTGCATCTTTGCGTCCTTTGACTGGATGATTGTCAAGCCATGTACCGTCATCCGCAAGTCCCCAGACTGTAACACTGTCCATTACGCCGCGTTTTCCCAACTCGTCAAACAGGTCGAACAGTTCACGATAACGGTAAGCTTGTTGCAGCATTAGTTCATCTGTGACAGGCATCTCCAGTTCAGAATTACTTGAATAGATCGAAACGTCCAGCTCTGTAACCTGTACATTCACACCAAGAGCGATCACTTTCTCAAAAGCCTCACGAATGAGCTTTACATCCGGTCCGTACATCGACACATGCATCTGGAATCCAACCGCATCAATCGGTGTTCCTTTAGCAAGCAACTTCTCTACAAGCTTCACCATATCATTCAGCTTGTTTCCATTGCCCTCCATTCCATAGTCATTAATCACCAGTACAGCATCGGGGTCTGCCTCACGTGCATATCGGAAAGCCAGCTCAATGTAATCACTGTCATCTCCATCGCCATCTACATCCCCAATAATATCTCTCCACTTGGAATTACTCGCCTCATTCCGCAAGCCGCCTCCGTCTGAGATGACTTCATTGACGACATCCCATGTATGAACCTTGCCTTTGTAATGAGTCACGATGGTTTGAATATGGGTTTTCATCCGTGCAAGCAACTGTTCACGCGTGGCAGGTTTGGAAGCATCATTCGGATCGGTAAAGAACCAGTCCGGCACCTGACTATGCCATAACAGGGTATGACCTCTTACCTCCATGTCATTTGCTTCGGCGAAATTCACCAGACGATCCGCCTCTGACCAGACAAACTGCCCTTCCTTTGGTTGCATCGCATCCATTTTCATAAAATTGCCAGCTGTAATACTATTAAAATGTTTCGTCAACAGCTGGGAATGCGGATCTTCCGCATCCAGTGCAGATTGGTCGATTGCCGCTCCCATGGCATAGTTTTTTCCCACGACATCCACGAGATTCGGAATGTTCGGCTCTATTTCAATTTTTTCGGCTTCCGTAATCAGAACATCATCCACATAAAAAGTAATCGTATCTGCCGGCGTCACTTCCGCTGACGTCTTCCAAGGTGTCTCTGCATACATCCGGAATCCGGTGATACCACTATTTTCTCCTGGAATCACCACATCTGCCTCGATTTTTTTCCACTGTCCTTTGTTCAGGGTAGCAGAGGCAAATGTAGCATATTCACGACTTGAAGCGTCGTTATTGTACTCTTTCTCCAGTGAACCGTTAATGACCTGACTGTCCGGTCCTTCATCGTACATGGCCCAAAACGAAATATGAACCGTGCTGCCCTTCTGTACATGGTCTATTACTTCAATTAAGGGTCCATGGAACGTTTCGGTACGGGAAGAGGTTCAATGGACCCGTGTGCTGTCGTGACCTTGCGCTACGATATCAAGCTTTTCACTCGCACGTGGACGCCATTGTCCCAACACGCCATCTTCAAAATTAGCCTCGAACAGCACTTCATCATCGCCAGTCTTAACGTCCGCAGCCGCTTGAGCACGTGCCACTCCTGTTCCCACACTCGGGAACACACTGAAGATCAATACAGCCGACAAGCACAAGCTCCACCATTTTCTCAAATGCATCCGATCTCCTCCTTGGTTGTTTGTGAAGAGTAACCTCTGTTCTGTCTTGCGCCCGCCCTTTACAAGATCGTTGTGCAGGATTGGATAGACGTTATTCAACAGAAATTGTAAGCACTTTCATTATACGATTGCCAACAAACTTTGTTTACCCGTTAAACTATAGGACTTATTCTAAAATCTTCACAATAATATGCAGGCAGTTTCAACATAAATAAAGTCTTTATATCCGCTTATGATGATTGACAGAATGTTCTCATTCCACCATCAACATGCTCAAAAGCAGCTATAGAAATGACAAAAAGCACAGCTTGTTAGCTGTGCTCCGTGTCAATGTCTTTACACTTTTAAAGGTGCTGTCGTCTGACGGATCACCAAATTGGAAGGTTCCGTCACAACGGGTGGAGAATAAGCCGGATTCTCAATCATGGCAATCAAATATTCGATGGACTTAATACCAATCGAATAGATATTCTGATTCACCGTGGTCAGTCCTGGTTTGAACACCTCAGCATAATATGTGTTGTCGAATCCGACAACAGAAATATCTTCTGGCACACTCAGTCCATGCTTTTCAATCTCATGAATTGCCCCAAAGGCAGACATGTCTGATGCACAGACAATCCCCGTTGGCTGATCCTGAAGTGCCAACAATCTCCTTGCAGCCTTGCTGCCGCCATCAAATGAGTAATCGCAGACTTCCAGATATATCGTAGAATACGGAATGCCGCATTCTCGCAGCCCTTCCCGATATCCTTCCAATCGCAGATTAGCTACGGCAGGTCCGAGTGTCCCTGAGATATAAGCAATCTTGCGGTGTCCAAGCTCATACAGATGTTTGACACTCATGGAGATCCCGTTCGCGTTATCTGTAGTAATGTAACCAGCACGTTTGCCTAACATGTCCGTATCAACAAACATCGTTGGAATCTCTGCATCCACCAGTTCCTGAATACTCGCGTTTTCTCTGCCTTCACCAAATACCACCACACCATCCACATTACGACTGCGACAATGTTTGATGAACGAGTACGCCGGATCATCGAATCGAGTAGATAACCGGACCAGATCATAACCACTGTTCTCCAGTGCAGTCTTGATCCCTTCCAGCAATTCTGATACAAAAGGGTTCGTAAACGGAACCGTCAACAATACGCCTACCGTCCATGAACGGCGTTTTACAAGTCCACGTGCGACCACATTGGGTTGATATTTCAATAATTCGATGGCTATATTGACTTTTTTGCGTGTTTTTTCACTTACATCAGGATAATCGTTTATCACTTTGGAAACGGTTGCAACAGATACTCCCGCTTCCTTGGCCACATCATGGATAGAAGCCATCTGATCACCTCAACCTCTTTCAAATCCCCTGTCTCCGGCTGCATTTTCTATAACATCGGCAGGTTTGTCTACCCATTATAGCTTAAAACAGCATGAAACGGTATGGAAGGTTCCTAATGCTTTTAACCTCTATTCCTGCTGTTCCAGATTCTTCAAATCCAGAGACAGTTTCTCCATTGTTGTTGCAAATACAGCGAGTTCAGCCGAGCGTGAAGCTTGGCTACGTGCTCCGCGAGACGTATGATCGGACTCCTGCTGTACACTGCTCAGTTTCTTCATGATCTGCTCCAGATTAGACTGAATTTTACCCTGGGCATCCCGGGAACTAGATGCGAGCTTGCGCACCTCACTGGCGACGACTTCAAAGCCACGACCGAATTCTCCTGCATGAGCGGCTTCAATCGCTGCATTCAGGCCGACAAGATGACTCTGATCCGATATCTCCCGAATAAGCTCACCCATTTTTCCGATCTGCTGGATCTCCCCCGTCAATTCCGTGAGCAGAACTTGAGCCTGATCCTGAGAGGCAGCTGTTTCTTTGGCTACATTCGAGATGGCTAGAGCATTTTCATTCAGTTCACTAATCATGCCTGTAAGCTCTTGGGTAATCTGCGTGATCGCCTGCAAGGTATGTTGTTGATCATCGGCAAGCTGATGTAACTTTTCTTTTTCTTTCTTCTCATATGCCTCAAGGACAAGCTGCGAATCCAGATTAAACATTTTACTAAGCGCCTGAATGACAAGATGCCAGGAATCAGGGATAACCTGCTGGAATATGCTCGTTGCAATATCAAGGTATACCATATAGGTACCCAGATAATAATCTTCGGACAGGCCAATACGGGAATGCACAAGCCCAATCGCAATACGTTGCTCAATATATGCGTCGTCCACGATCCCATCTGTCATCGATAACCAGTACATCTTCTGCGTTTCTTTTAGGCGATCAATCGTAGAGAATCGGGCGATCAGATCTACCAGATCAGGATAATTCCCCACATGATTGTAGAAATGATCCACCACTTCATTAACGACTTTTTTAAAAACAGGCCGATGATCGGCAAGCAGTGTTAGATCTCCTGCGGTTAATCCCATGTAATCAAGTTGCTTCTGTCTTGTTGCGGAAATACTGCTCATATCTGGTTCAGTCAGCTCCTTAATAAACACCATTACTTTAAATTGTAAATATATGTATTGATTATAGACTAAAATACCTAAATTTACATAAACCATTAGAACTAATTCATCGTAAAATTAACCTTATTTGTCAGCATTTTAGATTAATATCATGCTTATTGAACTAAAAAGGCCCTGACTCTGCTGTGAAGGAGCCTCACAGCAGACATCAGAAGCCTGATCCGGAATGGTTCGTTGCCGATTAGCGATTAAGCAGACTGCCCACATAGCGTAGCAGTTCATTGGCGCTAGCTGCGGTATATCCATGTTCTTCAATTAAGCGTTTGATCACTTCATTCATTCGTTTCAATTGGGTTGCATCCGGTGTTTTGGTTGAGGTTGTAATCTTGACGATGTCTTTCAGATCGGTAAACAACTTCTTCTCAATCGCTTCACGCAGACGGTCATGGCTGCTGTACTCGAATTTGCGCTCCTTACGGGAGTAAGCCGAGATTCGGATTAAAATCTCTTCCCTGAACGCTTTCTTTGCATTCTCGGAGATCCCGATCTGCTCCTCGATGGAACGCATCAAGCGCTCATCCGGGTCCATTTCTTCATCTGTGAGTGGATCACGAATTTTGGACCAGTTGCAGAATGCTTCAATGTTATCCAGGTAATTCTCGAATAGCGTTCTCGCCGACTCCTCGAATGAGTACACAAATGCTTTCTGTACTTCCTTCTTGGCCAGTTCGTCATACTCCTTGCGTGCAAGAGCAATAAAATTCAGATACCGCTCCCGCTCTTCTTTCGTAATCGAAGCATGTTGGTCCAGACCGTCCTTGATGGCCCGCAGAATGTCCAACGCGTTAATGCACTGAAGATTTTGCTTGATCAAAGCACTGGAGATCCGGTTGATGACATACCGCGGGTCAATGCCAGACATCCCTTCATCCAAATACTCATTTTGCATCTCGCGCAGATCGGCTTCTTTATAGCCTTCCACTTCCTCACCGTCATACATCCGCATTTTTTTAACGAGATCCATGCCTTGTTTCTTCGTTTCCTTCAAGCGGGTAAGTATGGAAAAAATGGCTGCAGTCCGCAATGCATGCGGTGCAATATGAACATGCTTCATGTCACTTTGCTGAATGAGCTTGGCGTAGATTTTCTCTTCCTCGGATACTTTCAAGTTGTACGGGATCGGCATGACAATCATCCGGGATTGCAGTGCCTCATTCTTCTTGTTGGAGATAAATGACTTATACTCCGATTCATTCGTATGCGCAACAATCATCTCATCTGCACTGATTAAGGCGAAGCGTCCTGCTTTGAAATTCCCCTCCTGTGTGAGTGACAATAGATTCCACAGGAATTTTTCATCACATTTCAACATCTCCTGGAACTCCATCAATCCACGGTTCGCCTTGTTCAACTCCCCATCAAAACGATAGGCACGTGGATCGGATTCAGAACCAAACTCGGTAATGGTGGAGAAGTCGATGCTACCAGTCAGATCGGCAATATCCTGCGATTTCGGATCGGATGGACTGAACGTCCCTATCCCCACACGATTATCTTCGGAAACAATGACTCGTTCCACGGGCACCTTGCTGATATCACCGCCATATTCGGTACGGAGTCTCATTTGGCAAGATGGGCAAAGGTTACCCTCAATACGGACTCCAATTTCCTTTTCCACTTCAGGACGAAGCTCCAGTGGAATCAGATGCAGTGGCTCCTCATGCATCGGGCATCCATCAATAGCGTATATGGCACCTTTCTCTGTCCGCGAGAACTGTTCAAGACCCCGCTTCAGCAACGTAACCAGTGTCGATTTACCTCCACTTACGGGACCCATAAGCAGCAAGATCCGCTTACGTACATCCAGACGACGTGCTGCTGAGTGAAAGTATTCCTCGACCAACTTTTCAATGGATCGATCCAATCCAAAGATCTCCTGCTCAAAAAACTTGTACCGCTTGTGCCCACCTACTTCTTCAACGCCAAATGATTCAATCATTTCATACACTCTGGCGTGAGCCGTCATTGCCGGAGTCGGGTCCTCTCTCAGCAGTTCAATATAATCTTCAAATGTTCCGTTCCATGTCAAACGGTCACTCTCTGCCCGATGTTCCGCAACGCGTTCAAAAATATTCATGCTTGGTACCTCCCATGGCTCCTTTAGTGTGATTGTCAACCATTCCGAATGGTATGAAGAAATCAATAGAATTGCGGCTCCTGCTTGAATACCAATCTTGCGGTTCTGTGTAGTCCCGCCACCCTCTGTCCAAACATCTTGTTTTGTTGTGAAAAGTGTATTACATACCTATGCGGCAATTCGGATAAGTTGACCTCTTTTTTTCAATCCACGGCTTTGAATTTTGGCTTTTCCCTGTTCTATCAGACATCTTGTGCCTTCAGAAAAAAAAGAACGAATATGATATAATGAGGGTTCTAAATTCAGGAAACCGGACAATGCATGGTCAGATCCCTGACCACTTTAGGAAAGGAGCACGAACGATGGCAGTGCAATACGAAACCGAATTATATTCGCCTGTGAAGGCTTTCTTCGAGCAGCGTGGCTTCGATGTGAAGGCGGAAGTCAGACATTGTGACCTCGTAGGGGTCAGATCGGATCAGGAGGAACCACTGATTGTGGAGATGAAAAAAACATTTAACCTCTCCCTGTTGTTGCAGGGCATGCAGCGCTTGAAGCTTAGCCCGTTCGTGTATTTGGCCGTCGAGCGCAATCGCAGCAAACGCGGAGCCGTGAACCAACGCTGGAGCGAACTGACTGCATTATGCAGACAGCTCGGTCTGGGGCTGCTGACGGTCACATTTTACAAAACCAAAGCTCCCCTGATCGATGTATTATGCGAACCCTCCGCCCAGCCTCCCCTCACTGGACGCAATCAGGTTGCTCGCAAAAGTGGTATTCGACGGAAACGCCTGCTGAAGGAATTCGACGAACGCAGCGGAGATTACAATACGGGAGGCAGCACACGCAGACAGCTGGTCACGGCATATCGTGAGAAGGCCTTACGAGTCGCATCCGCTCTGCGAACGAACGGAGAAGCCTCTCCCGCCACCCTCGCCAGACAGACTGGTGTAGGTTCTTCCGCGGCGATTCTGCAAAAGAATTATTATGGCTGGTTTGAACGCCTCTCCCGAGGGAAATATATTCTGACAATTAAGGGAGCACAGGCGTTAACCGAGCATGCACATATGCTTGAGGATAATGATATGATCGAACGAACCATTAATGAACTTGATGTAACGTATTCGGTATCTGGTGAAAATAAGGATGACCTTGCGCATATCGCTGAAACAGCGGAGCAATACTTGAAAAATACAGGCCATATCTGATACGGGAACACTTGAAGTAAGTGATATGAAAAATGAGAATGCAAAAACACCTGTAATCTCCAATGGAGACTACAGGTGTTTTTATGTGTTTTATATATAGAAGATTGCTATTAGAAGCTTGCTGCTACTTCGGAAGCCAATTTCAGACCTGCAGTAACAATCTCTTCAGCACGATCTGCAGAAGCGTTATGTCCTTCAACGATAACTACTTCAGGGTTTTGAATGCCCCACAAGCCGAGAACTGTTTTCAAGAAGTTCAAGGACATTTCAGCAGCTGCCATTGGACCTTCGGAGTACACGCCACCACGTGCGTTAAGCAAAGCTACTTTTTTGTCGCCAGCAAGTCCTACAGGACCTTCAGCAGTGTATTTGAATGTTTTACCAGCTTGGCTCAGGTAAGCAATGTAGTTTACCAATGGTGCAGGAACAGTGAAGTTCCAGAGCGGGAATGCAAATACCACTTTGTCAGCTGCCAAGAATTGATCTTGAAGCTGTGCTGCAAGTGAAGCTGCTTTTTGCTCGTCAGCTGTCAGTTCAAAACCGTTAGCTGCTTTGTAAGTACCTGTGATTGCAGTGTTACCATAGAATGGGAATTCTGTATTGTAGAGATCCAACTCAGTAACTGTGTCACCTGGGTGGGACTCTTTGTATGCGCTCAAGAATGCATCGTACAATTTAACGCTGACTGCTTGATCTGCAGGACGGTCATTTGCTTTAACAAATAAAATATTAGACATGTTGAATTTTCCCCCGTTAGATAAAATATATGAGTGCTTTTTCTGAACTGGCCACCATTGTAGCTTATATAAAGAAACCAACAACTCATTAATTCACATTATATATAAAAATGTTAGTGGATGCAATAACGTAATCACTTTGGTCATGAACCAATTTTAATTTTGCTACAATCTATTTTTGATCTGACCTAGCTACGAGCCGTAAATTCGGAAATGGCTTCACTGATCAGATTCATGCCGAGCAGCAGTTCATCCCGGCCCGGATGGCTAAAGTTCAATCGAATGTAACGTTGATCCTGTACACCTGTAGAGCATAGCGATCCAGGCAGAAAAGATACACCTTTGGGCAGAGCTGCCTTAAGCAGAGCGCCACTATCCAATCCTTCCGGCAACTGTACCCACAGATACATTCCACCCTCTGGGATGTTGTACTGACACCCTTTCCAGCCCGGTCTCTTCAACAGTTCCAGCATCAGTTTGAGTCTTGTCTTATACTCCCGATTCAACATGGACAGGTGATCACTCCAACGAAAAGGGGAATGGGCAAGCAATTGATACAACAGCCGCTGATTCATCGGACTGGACTGACCATCAGCAATCCGTTTAACTGAGGCCATGGCCTGAATCAGTGCCGGATGTCCAGCGGCCCATCCTGTTCGAAGAGCGGGCGCTACCGTTTTGCTGAATGAACCAATGTATAGAACATGTCCACCCTGATCTGCAGTATCCAG
>Ga0209437_100612_pt1 | contig 21891 bp, 21 predicted proteins | sample AraplaL_Cvi_mTSA_FD_184266 | JGI IMG/M metagenome (GOLD analysis project Ga0209437, IMG submission 184266) | Arabidopsis root microbial communities from the University of North Carolina, USA - plate scrape CL_Cvi_mTSA (SPAdes) (version 2) | ecosystem: Host-associated > Plants > Roots > Endosphere...
TATGTCTTCAAATGGTACGTATTTATTTAGATCAACTTCTTTATATACGCGTACATATTTGACATCAAAGGTTGGAAAAGGAGCCAATTCTTTAATTGTTAGGAGCTTCATTTCTTCAATCTGCGTCTCGCTCAACCCCCAATAGATTTGCCCCAAGGTTAAATGAGGATGATATTTATCCATTTCAAAGTAACGGTCTATAAGTTCTTGTGATGGAGAAATCACTTTTACCAACTTTCGATGTAACTCAATGACCTTGCTCGTTTCTACACTAAGAAATGTGACAGCATTTCCGAACGATCCTGGTTCTGATAATGATAATTGAAAACTTGGCATTAAAGAGCATGTCTGTCTCACGCTTTCTAACCAATGAAGATCAACGGTAAGACCACCCTGAGCTTTTACAGTGATATGAGGTTCGACCACATCATTAAGACGATTACTTGACCAACGATTACGAAATGTCACAATTTTTTCTTTATAATCATCTGGAGGGGTAATTCCAATGAAGTATTTCATATTACCGTCACATCCTTTAGGTAACTAAATAAATCTTAAGATCAAAAAGCAGCCGACCCTTTTGATCAACTGCCGAATGTTTGTTCATTTCATTACGTTTCATGGTAGCGTCACATATGATCCTATTTTGGTTACTCTCACTTTCCTCCAACATGAAACACACCAATTACAGTTTCACCATCCTTGTCATACAGTGGAATATCCCACCCGTCTGGTGATCTGCTGTTCTGTATCGCAATAGCTTCTTCAGGTGTTTTTGGTTGCTCGCCATCCATATCTTTTTTCAGCAGATATCCTTCTGTACCATCCACACCAGTAGCCAAGATTAAATCAGGTTCCGTTTCTGGAGAAGTCGCATATGCGGCAGAACCATATGTCTGTCCATTCTTATTTTTCGGATAAAGAGGAGTGATGTGAGTCTGATTCAACGCATTTTTAACGTTTGCATATTGTGATAACCCCGAACCACTCGATACACTCATCATAAAAACCGCAAAGATCAATAGTATCACTCCATTAGAATACATCTTCACAACTGTTCACTCCCTTATACTTTTAGGCTCGCAGAAATTCTAATTAATAGAAAGACTTTTATATAGTCTTTTCTCATTTCCAACTTTAGAATAATATAACATAGATTCAAAGGAGTAGTTGGAAACTTCCTCTTACATAACATAAAAAAACGGACACCGATCTGTGAAGATCAGCGTCCGTTTATATGTTCCATATTATCATTTAAAAGTGTTATTTCACTTCGCCAACAACGGTAAAGCGCTCGTTTTGGTGTTGCGGATTCTCGATCTCATCCACCAAAGCAATCGCATAGTCTGCATAGCTGATGTAGCTGTTGCCTTCACTGTTGACCAGAATTACATCGTTACCAGCTTGATATTTACCTGTGCGTACACCTTCTGGATTAAAGAATCCAGCCGGGCTCAGGAATGTCCATTGAATACCAGAGGATGCTTGCAGATCCTGCAAGTTCTGACCTTGATTCGTTGCAGTTGCTTTGTATGCATCAGGGAATCCTGGGGATTCAAAGAGACGCAATGTCTTGGACTCGTCTGTGAATAGGCTTCCTGCTCCACCCACAACGATCAGACGAGTGTTTGGGGCATCCTTCAGGATGTTGATCAACGCTTGTCCTACTTCCACATGCAGGTTTTCTTTACCCGCTGGAGCACCAAATGCATTTACAACCACATCGAATGCTTTAAGATCTTCAGCTGTAAGATCAAATACATCTTTCTCCAGCGTATTCAGGCTTTTATCTTCCATTTTGGATGCATTACGAACGATTGCCGTTACTTTATGCCCTCTGTCTGCCGCTTCTTTCAAAATTACACTTCCTGCTTTGCCTGTTGCACCAATGATTGCAATGTTCATCATGATCTCTCCTTTAAATTATCGATATGGTTTAAGTTTGAACTTTATATTGTAACTATAATTGTTACAACTAAGTTTGTCAACCATTCAACTTTCAGTACACGCAAAAAAGCCCCTGATATCATGCCCGTGCAAAACGGATACAATTCAGAGGCTATCTATTAAAGGGATTGCAAACTGCTTAGTTTAAAACAAGATTGGGAAACCGCTGTACAACTCAGTTTCTTAACAATCCTTATCCGGCACACCCGCATCTTCCTTCGTCCGGAAAGAAGATCCACAACCACAAGTAGCTACCGCGTTCGGATTATGAATGGTGAAGCCACCCGACATACCGGACTCTTCAAAATCAATTTCAAGTCCATCCAGATACTTCAGGTTTTCCTTCTCGACTACAACTTTCATGTTCTGAATATCCATATACAGGTCCTCATCGGACTCTTTATCGTCAAAGCCCATGGCGTACGAAAATCCGGTGCAACCGCCCGGTGCTACGCCAAGACGCAGGAACATACCAGGTGTCTCTTGCTGTGCAAGCATCTCTTTCAATCTGTCAGCAGCCGTTTCGCTGATGTTAATCATGCCAGGTCACTCTCCTTTTTCATATAAAATCATGTTCAAAAAGGGCGCTTTTCAGTACCAAGAAGATGGGATGAAGATAGAAATGGAGTAGCGGAGCGTAGGCAAAACTACGTGAGCAACCAAAATGTTTCCTTCGGAAACATACTTCGTAAGCCTCCAGCTTATTTCGGCTGAATCCCATATTCGACGCTGAGATGCCGCTAGGCATCCCTCGTAATCAAAAGCGTACTTTTTGAACAACCTTTCATTAACTCTTCTTTAAATTATACTCCACCCCGTCAAGGGTCTCAAGTCATGTTTGCCTCTTTCCGCGTTCCCCCTGTACTCCTTTTTCTTCCCAGTGTATTGAACCCCCGGGACACGAGGTTTATAATGAATAGGTGGTCGCACTGAAATGTCGTTATTTTGTCATGACTTATTCAGACGATGGTCATAATTGGAGTTGTAATTTTTTTCACATTTCGAGACTGCAACGCAGTCCCCAATGCATATATGAGTCAACAGACTCCATTTTTTGAAAAAATTTAGCTTTCATATGCAGCACACGCTGCACCGGGTAAATAAGAGTTAGTCCAACTAAGAAGGCGGCAGTTGACCGCATCTTTGCTATGTAGTTCTGTATGCAGATCCTACACACAACTCAAATCCGGTTAAGAACAGGAGGAAACAATATGTCTACATTGGTAACACCGTTCACAGACAAAAGAATGGCTGAGATCGTTGAGAAAGTGCAGAACGGCGTAAGGCTGAGCGTAGAAGATGGCGTATATCTGTATGAAACAGATGATCTGCTGACTTTGGGCCAGCTGGCCAATGAGGCCAACCTGCGGAAGAATGGTAAGAAAGTGTATTTCATCGAGAACATGAGTCTTTATTTTACGAACGTATGTGAAGCCCACTGCGCTTTTTGTAATTTCCGCAAAGACCAGGGTGAAGAAGGCTCTTATACATTATCCGGTCAGGAAATGATCGATTATGTGGAACAGCATATTCATCCGGGCGTACGTGAGTTCCATATCGTAGGCGGACATAACAATCATGTTCCTTTTCAATATTATGTCGATTCACTACGTGCTTTAAACGAGAAATATCCGGATGTTACACTGAAAGCTTACACGGCAGCCGAGATTGATTTCTTCACCCGGATTAGCGGACTCAGCATCAGAGAAGTTCTGCAAGAGCTGCAAAAAGCAGGTCTGAAAACATTGACTGGTGGCGGCGCAGAGATTCTGTCCGATGAATATCGCAAAAAAATGCGTGTAGACAAAGCCAACGTGGACCGTTATCTTGAGGTGCACCGCACAGCTCATGAGCTCGGCATGCGCACACATACTACGATGTTGTATGGATCGATCGAATCCTATGAGGATCGCGTTAACCATATGGTGCAGATTCGTGAATTGCAAGACGAGACCAACGGATTCATGGTCTTTATCCCGCTTTCCATGCAGCCAAAAAGTAAAAACGCAAGCATTATGCGTCGTAACTCGGCTTATGAGGATCTCAAAACAATTGCGATTAGCCGTCTGATGCTGGATAACATCGATCATATCAAAGCATACTTCATTAACATCGGTCCACAGCTGACTCAAGTCGCTCTTGGTTTCGGTGCTTCGGATGCACACGGTACGATCGTTCGGGAACGGATTAGTCATGCGGCAGGTGCACTCACACCTGAAGGCCTTACACGTAAAGAGCTTATATGGCTCATTAAGGGTGCAGGACGTATTCCGGTAGAACGTGATACGTTCTACAATGAAATTCAAGTGTACGAATAGGATATAAATACAAAATACAATCAATATTGTACCCGCACCACTCCAGAACGTAGCTTTCATGATAGGGAGACGTTTGAATTCGAGTGGTGCAAACTGCTGAATAATATCTTCAATTCTCAATGCCTACTTTTCAACTAATCAAATCCTAACAAAAGGAGCAGCTATGTTTTTGCATAGCTGCTCCACAGTTTACAGCCCCATTTCAGTGGGACTGATGCAGAAAGGAAGCCGAGTCATGAAAAATTTCGTCATACTTGGAGGCGGCTATGGCGGCCTCACCATCATCAAGGAACTTCTGGAAGGTAAGATTCCATCCGATACACAAATTATTTTGGTGGACCGCAGCCCTTTTCAGGGATTAAAGACCGAATATTACGCACTCGCAGCAGGAACCGTATCCGATTATGACCTGCGTATCCAATTTCCAGTGAGCGACAAAGTCACTTACCGTTATGGAGAAGTTACTTCGATTGACCTGGAACAGCGTCAGATTGAATTTGAAGGCCAAGACCCGCTTGAATACGACAAGCTTGTCATTGGACTTGGTTGTACAGACCGTTTCCACAACACGCCAGGCGCAGAAGAATACAGCTGTACCATTCAGAGCTTTAGCAAAACACGCGAGACTTACCTGCGACTTAATGAAGTCAAAGCCTATGGCAATGTGCATATTGTAGGCGGGGGATTAAGTGGTGTCGAGATGGCAGCCGAACTTCGTGAGAGCAGACCGGATCTCAACATCAGCATTCTGGATCGTGGTGAACGTGTATTATCCGCTTTCCCGCAACGTCTGTCCGTGTATGTGCATGAATGGTTCAACGAACATCAGGTAGAGACACGCGGACATATCGCCATTTCACGCGTTGAACCTAATGCCATCTATAACCGGGATGAACAGATCCTAACGGATGCTGTTGTCTGGACGGCAGGCATTCAGCCTGTAAAAGTGGTACAGGATCTGGACGTGACCAAAGATCCCCAAGGTCGTGTCGTCCTGAATGAATACTACCAAATCCCGGAATATACTGATGTATATGTGGTTGGTGACTGTGCCAGTGTGCCTTATGCGCCTAGTGGTCAAGCTGCGGAAGTACAGGGTGAGCAGATCGCCCATATTCAGCATGCCCTCTGGAAAGGCGAAAAGCCCAATCCACATCCACTCAAGCTTCGTGGCACACTGGGTGCACTCGGCAAGAAGTCCGGGTTTGGGCTAATGGGCAAAACGTCCATGATGGGACGTGTACCTCGTATTTTGAAAAGTGGTGTGCTCTGGATGTCCAAGCGCCATCTCGGTTAGTCGAGATCGAGCTCGTCCCAGACATCGGCTTCGGCAATTTTGGCCAGAATGGCGTTATATAGATCTTCCACTTTGTCCGTGATGACCACTTCACCATTCACTAGTGCAAATGGAGTCATAGAACATTGGCCGCAGTTGGTGAGGCAGCCGTATTCAATCACGTCATAGTCTGGATTTTCTTCCAGTTGATCCATGACTTCATCTGTGCCAAAATGCATATTGTTGGCACAAAATTCAATAATCGGTCTCATGTAGGTTCACCTGCTTTGTTTGACCATTTTAATTTATGGCCATTTGTAATATAATATAATAAGGAAAGGAGTTGAAAAATATGAGCGAAAACGCACAAGACACCATGTATGATGAGGTATCTGATGTTCTTGACAAGCTTCGTCCGTTCCTGCAACGCGATGGCGGTGACGTGGAACTGGTTGACGTGGAAGACGGCATCATTAAGCTGAAACTGGTCGGTGCCTGCGGCAGTTGCCCAAGCTCCACCATTACCTTAAAAGCCGGGATTGAACGCGCCCTTCTTGAAGAAGTTGAGGGTGTACAAGAAGTCGTACAAGTATTCTAATCAATCCTTCACGAAATAAACCTCAAGAGCCTTTCGCTTCGCATGAAGCGGAGGGCTCTTTTTTGTGCGCATATTCAGCCTGTCCATTTCATCTGTCCCCTAGACCAGCATCAACGTCTTCAATATCCAGTCCTATAACTCACCTAAGTATCCTCACGCTGTATGGTCGGACGAATCGGATCAAGCCCTCCAGATACATCCATAATGTTACCTGTTATAAAATCGGAATGATCAAGGCATAGATACGTAATCACTCGTGCGATATCTTCACCGCTGCCAGGACGCCCTCTTGGCGTTTCCTCGTCCGTGATGCCTGCCATTTCATCAATCGTTTTCTCTTTGTTGGCACCGCGAATATCTCCCGGGCATACCATGTTGACCGTAATTCCATAAGGAGCTTCCTCAACGGCGAGTGTCTTTGTAAAAGAGACCAGACCTACCTTGGCCGCCGCGTATACGGCGCGATGAGGCCATGATCTCGCTTCTCCAGCATGACTGAAGCCAAAATGGATAATGCGTCCCCATTGCTTGCGTCTCATCTCTGGCAATACACGCTGATCCAGCAACATCGGTCCTAGCAGATTTCCCTGCACGAGCATCTGGACCTCGGCTTCAGAATAATCCGCAAATAATCGTCGTTCACGGACAAATGGACCCGCGTTATTCACCAAAATATCAATGCTGCCCAGGTTGTCTTCCACCTGTTCAACCAATGAAGAGATATCTTCTACCTTGGATATATCCGCCTGGATAGCAATACACCGCACACCCTTGGCTGTAATCTGAGCCCTTAAAGCCTCAGCTTCTGCTCTGCTGTGTACATAGTTGAGGGCAATATGACATCCCTGATCTGCCAGACTGAGGGCCGTCATTTTACCAAGACCTTTGGCACTTCCCGTTATGAGGGCAATCTTTCCCTTCACGTTCATCCCCCTCTTCAAAGAGCAGTCACTATCCAGTATAAAAGATTTATCGTCCTCCTACAACTCGCATATCCAAAAGGGATTATCCACCTTTAATTCCAAATATATCTTGATTGCAATCGAATACCTATGGTACTGTCGAGGATATAACCCGAAAGGACATCTACATGAATATGAAGAACAAACGATGGATATCATTTCTTACACTTTTAATGGTGAGTTTATTAACAGTCTCCAGTGCCTTGCAGGTATCAGCAGAAAGTGAGACGTATCAATCACCCGATGAGTATGATTGGATTATTGGCCCCGCATCTGTAACGCTCGATGGCAAAGCCACACTGAAAGTCCCTGAAAGTCATTCCTTTCTGGATAAGGCCAATACCCAGCGCTCAATACTTAACAGCGGTGGAAAGCCTAACGGGAATGAAATCGGAAGCCTAACCAGCAATAGTGAATACGGCTCGTGGTATGTTGTATTTGAATACGTGAAGACAGGTCATATTCATGATGATGACCAAAATTTGAATGGCGAAGAACTGTTAAGCAGTTATATCCGAGGCACAGAAGAAGAGAACAGAGAGCTCGATCCCGAATACAGAACGTACATAACAGGTTGGGAAATTGAACCGGCATACGATAAGACCAAACATCAGCTGGTCTACTCACTAGGTTTCAAGAATGCTGATCAGCAAGCCATGGTGAATTACAATGTAAAACTCCTGACACGCGAAGGGTACATCACAGCCATTCTGGTTATTGATACGGCCAACTTTCAACAGAGCCGCCAGGCATTCGAGGAAACCGTTCTTAATCAACTTCACATCAATGCAGGACATACCTACGAAGAATATAATGCATCAACTGACAAAACTTCCACCATAGGGCTCAACAGCCTTCTGATGGGCAGAATCGGGTATACAGCTTCCCAAAAATTCAGCGCTCTTCTTTTGCTCAAAAAAGGATGGGCCTTAATCTTGGTTGTCGTTCTTGGGCTAATCGGTTGGATCAGATACAAATTCAAAAGTTCACACGGAGATGAAGAAAAACTCTCTCCCTCCGAGAGGACGTACTTGCAGGAAGCAGATGAACAGCAGCATGCTGATCAGAATGAATTATCCTACTACCGCCAATCTGGACATCACTCCAATGCTGATACATCAGAAAAACTTTGACCTATGTTGTGACTTTTGTTGATCCACGCCTCGCACAGACTTAGGAAGGGGCTGACTCAAAAGTTCCACCTCGCTCCAAGCGCTAATGAACCTACCGCACCTTAAAAGGCAGATCATCAACGGTTGCAAGATTTAACAAACCAGAGATCTGGGCAAATGGGAGCGAATACCATATGTCAGGTTCATTAAAACAAAATAACGCAAAAAGAGGATGTCCTTCCGTCATATTCATGACTTATGGGACATCCTCTTCTTACAAGCTCACACCATATCATTCATATCGTTAAATTATTCAGTTGCAGGTTCAACTGCACCTTTATAACGCTCTTTGATGAATGTTTTCACTTCTTCGGAGTGCAGGGCAGCAGCCAACTTCTTAATTGCATCTGAATCCTTGTTGTCCTCACGGGAAACGAGGATGTTCGCGTATGGGTTACCTTGCAGATCTTCGATCAGCAAAGCATCATTCGCCGGATTCAGGTTCGCTTCAAGCGCATAGTTAGCGTTGATGAATACCAGATCCGCTTCATCCAATTGACGAGGCATCATGGCTGCATCCAGCTCGATGATATCCAGGTTCTTCGGATTGGCTGTGATATCTTGAATCGTAGAAGTGATATTCGTGTTATCTTTCAGCGTAATGATGCCTTCTTTGGCGAGCAACAACAGAGCACGTCCCCCATTGGATGGGTCATTTGGAATTGCTACTTTTGCGCCGTCAGCCAATTCATCCAAAGACTTAATCTTTTTGGAGTATCCGCCAAAAGGTTCAACATGAACAGGAGTTACAGCAACGAGGTTGAATCCACGTTCTTTATTCTCTGTGTCCAAGTACGGCTGATGCTGGAAGAAGTTTGCATCCAATTTTTTATCAGCAAGTTGCTGGTTGGGTTGTACATAGTCATTGAACGTAACGACTTGCAAACGAATACCTTGAGCTTCCAGCTCAGGCTTGATGCTTTCCAGAATCTCTGCGTGTGGTGTAGGTGAAGCTCCAACTTTCAATTCAACCGTGCGGGGTGCACCTGCTGAATTGTCTGCGCCGCTATCGGCATCCTTGTTGTTTCCGCAAGCTCCGAGAACCGCAATCAGCATAAGACTAAGTAGAGCGAAAGACCATTTTTTCATGTGTAAAACCCCTTCTCTCATCATTTTTTTCATGTGGCGTTTGAATGACTGCACAGCCATCATGTTATCTATGTGTTATTTCCTGGTGAAAAATGTAACTAACCGATCTCCAGCCATCTGGAGAATTTGCACGAGAATAATCATCGACATTACGGATATGATCATGATTTCATTTTGATAACGGAAGTATCCGTAGTTAATAGCCAGTGTTCCCAGTCCTCCACCACCAACCATGCCCGCCATGGCCGTATAGGAGACAAGCGTAACAATAGTGATCGTAATTCCGGCAAGCAGACCAGGTAACGCCTCAGGCAGCAACACCCGTCTTACAATCTGTCCGGTGGATGCCCCCATCGACTGCGCCGCTTCAATTACCCCCCGGTCAACTTCTCGCAACGTCGTCTCCACCAATCGAGCAAAGTAAGGAGCTGCTGAAATAACCAAAGGAGGTATTACGCCGAGAACCCCCGTAGCTGTACCGACAAGTATACGAGTGAATGGAATAAGAGCAACAATCAATATGATAAATGGTACCGAGCGTAAAATATTAACAACCAGAGATAGTATAGTGTAGACTGTCCGTGACTTAATTGAAGCAGATCGGGCTGTCATGAACAGCAGAACTCCGAGTGGTAAACCCAAGATAACGGTGAACAGGCCTGATACACCCAAAATTTGCAGTGTCTCTATGGAAGCTTTACCAACCTCTTCCCAACGTACGGTTGAAAAATCCATCTAACGTAGCACCTCCACATCAAGTCCCTCAGCGGTTAATTCGGATATCGTCCGATCAATCGCATAGGAATCACCTTCGAACCGAACGGTCAGTTGTCCATAAGGAACCTGTTTAATCGTAGAGATCGTTCCTTGCAGGATGGCAAAATCCACACCCGTCTTGCGAACCGTTCTGGATAAAATCGCTTCATACGTTTTGTTCCCCAGAAAGGATATCTTCACAAGTTTGGAAGCAACCCCTGTCTGCAGTTCAACGCCTGCATTCGCCAGAGCGGTCTCTTCCAGAGCCAGTCCAGCTTCATGGTCACGCATCATGAAGTCCCGCGTAATCGCATGTTGCGGCTTCAGGAACACTTCTGTTACAGGTCCCTGTTCCACAATGCCGCCTTGATGAATGACAGCTACCTTGTCACAGATGTTCTGAATGACATGCATCTCATGTGTAATCAGCACAATCGTAAGGTTGTACTTTTCGTTAATGTCGAGCAATAACTTCAGAATTGAATTTGTCGTCTGCGGATCAAGTGCTGAAGTAGCCTCATCACAGAGAAGTACATTCGGATCACTCGCAAGTGCTCTCGCAATCCCCACACGTTGTTTCTGTCCACCTGATAATTGAGCTGGATATTTGTTGCTATGGTTCTCCAGACCAACGAGATTGAGCATTTCCTTCACTTTGCGATCGATGGCATCCTTGGGTGTATTCACAAGTTTTAGTGGAAAAGCCACATTATCATATACCGTTGCCGAAGATAACAGATTAAAGTGTTGAAAAATCATTCCGATCTTGCGTCTCTGTTGCTGCAATTCGGTTTTGCTCAGTTCAGTCAGATTGATCCCGTCAACCCATACTTCACCCTCCGTAGGCCGCTCCAGCAAATTAATACAGCGAATCAGTGTACTTTTACCCGCTCCGGAATGGCCAATCACGCCGTAGATTTCACCCTTTTGGATGTTCAAATTCAACTCGGATAACGCTGTTGTAGACTTTTTGCCTTTGCCGTACGTTTTCGTTAAACCTTTTAATTCAATCAATCGCACTTGCCCCTTTCCAACCACCTACATGTATCTTTACCCGATCTAAAGGAAAACTCCCCTTAAAGTACAAAAAAGAGCCCTTTGCAGAAACAAAGAGGGCTCTTCACGTGAAAGAATATACCTTCTCATCTGCCAAAATCGTGCCTTGCACCATTTTGTAGGAATTAGCACCTAACATCTATAACGAATGATACATGTATCATGTCATTACAAATCGGTTGCCGGGCTTCATCGGGCCTGTCCCTCCGCCGCTCTCGATAAGAAATATGTTGTTGTAGGATTTTATAAGTTCATGTAGTTCATGCTTTATAATGTGAATGTAACTTTTGAGAAATATCAGTTCATTCTTCGTCATTGTAACACTCTAATTGAAACTCAGTATATTCCAAGTATTCCGATTTGTCAAAGGGAATTATTTCTTTGCCATATTTTATTGATATAACGATAAGAGGCTGTTAACGTTTCACAGACCATATCCACGCCCTGACGCATTTCCTGCACATGCTGATTCAGATCCTCCAACTTTACTTTACCTTGCAAGGTCTGGTGTAACTGCCACAAGTCATCGTGCATTTCTGAGTTCATGTAGTGAATTTCCATATTACGTCGTTTGCGCAGCTTACTCATCGGCTCCCTATATGAGTCCTTGATCTGAATTAATTGCAACGCAAGATCATGATGCTCCCTCGCATAATCGAACTGCCTTAATACCGTAAAATAAGAAAAATGCGCTTTTGTATTTGAAGTATTCAGCTGGAATATTTCATTCAATACGGTGCCGACTTTATCCAGAATGGCAAAGCAGCGAATGAAGCCATCTTTGTAGAAATACACATATCGGGCATACTCGGCTTTTTCAGTCGGCGTCATGTCGTCCGTTGAGCCTGCAACGACTTTTTTGCGAAAATGAGAAGCAGCGAAGCAGCTTTGCTCCAGTTCATCCAATGAGGAGATGAGTCCCTGGGTCCACACATACAGTTTCCGATAGTCATGCGTAGGATCGTGGTCCACATGCATTTGTCGCTGAAATAGCTCAAGTGTATGCGCCATTGAGTCCATCGCTTCCTTCAATTTACCTTCGTTTATACGCGGTTTTTCCCCCAGCAACGTTCGCAGCATATATAACCTCCTCTTTCCAATTCAACAAGAATTCATCACCGTAACACTTCATCCATTCCGTGTAATTGCTGCTTGCCATAGGTTGCCCTGATCCCCCTGACATCAAACAAAGTCCACCTGTCCAATGATGTACATCACTGGATGGTGAACTTTCATATTAGGCCGAGTACTTTCAAGAGAACTGTATCTGTATCTAGAACCGATTAACCGGTCGATGCAGCTTGTACACCAGGAAACTCATATACGTTAAAACTCCGAACAATATGGCGATATCCAGCATATGAGCAAGAGCTACGAACATGTATACTTCCGGACGGTTCATTGTCACCATCATGAAAATACCAATAACTACTTGCATCAGGATGAGAACAACGGATACCACGCCAAGGGTACGCATTTCCTTGTTGTCCGGATGATTACGGTAAGCGAAGTGACCCAGAATTGCAATAACAATGACGAGCGATGCTGCTGCTGCACGATGAGCAAAAGCAACCGCTACCCCACCCGAAAGCTCAGGAATAATCTGCCCGTTACAGAGCGGAAATCCGGAACATCCGCCAGCAGAATTCGTGTGGCTCACAAATGCACCCGTGTATACCACGAGATATGTGTAAATGGTGGAGAACCAGACCAGATTCCTGAATTTTTTGCTCACCCGAGGGTATTTATTCAGACGCTCCAATCCGCCATCTTTTGCCTCCTGCCTTATGCCCAGCGCCATCATTAGGGAACTGGCAAAAGCAATCAGTGCAAAGCCGAAATGCAGTGCCATGACTGCTGAAGATTGGGAGAAGACGACGGCAAAAGCCCCCATGATTCCCTGGACGATAACAAATACCAGGGTTAAGAAAGAAAACAATTGCAGGTCACGGCGTGACTTGCCGAACAGCAGAAAAGCAACAAACGAGGCAATGGACAACAATCCAGCCAGTGCGCTTACAGCGCGATGGGAATATTCAATAAGTGAAGCCACAGTATGTGCCGGAACGAGTTTTCCGTTACATAGAGGCCATTCCGTTCCGCAGCCAAGGCCCGATTCCGTTTTGGTTACGATGCCTCCACCAAAAGTGGCCAGAAACATGACAAGACAGGTTAATACGGTTAACCATTTAAACAAAGTTAAGTGTTTCAAATTTTTCTCACCCGCTGTTGGTTTAAGATGGCGAAGAATATCCTTCGCTTGTTTCGGTACTTTGACACTTATTTCACAACTAAATTCATTATACCGGATAAAATGTTCATTGACGTCGCGCTTTGTGACAAAATGTTAACGTCTGGTGAAAAAATGACCCGTAGGTCATTGGGGTATTGGGGGATAGCCAGTTGAATGGTGTCTTAACCAGAGTTCAGAACACACAAACGCCATTTCCCTATTTCAAGAGAAATGGCGTTCTTTTTATTATACCCTTTTACAACATGAACCTGTCATACTTTTATATAGGTTCAATGAAACATTTACACAATAACGGAGAGGACAGAAATAGCCTGAAGAAGCGAAGCTAAAAGCTTTCTGAAAGAAAGCTGCATCGGAAGCATATGCTTCGCCTTTATCCCCGGATTTCCCCTTTATAATAGGATCAAAGAAATCTGGGGATAACAGCGATCAGAAGGTTATTCTGTCATCGGAGTGTCTGAGTAAACATTCATTCGTTGAACTTATATAGCATCATTTATGGATCGTGTTGTACACTTCAACTGCGCGATCCAGGAACTGCTCAATCTCTTCTCTCGACTTGCGCAGCTTGTTCACGTACCGTACGAGTTCGCGCCCATCTGTATACGCCACAAAACTCGGAATGCCAAGAATATTCTGCTCTTCACTAACCGTTCCAACCTGATCCACGTCGACCTCAATTAAAGTCAGTTCACGTACATATTTCTCTTCAACCTCAGGCATAAACGGATCGATGTATTTGCAGTCACCACACCAGTCTGCCTTGAATACGGCAATCGTCAAACGTGGGGATTGGATGGCTACATCAAAAGCCGGTTTGGAAGTAATCTGTTCCATTCAGTTCATCTCCCTTTCTGTACCTTGTCTTACCCTAAGTGAAGCAAATTGACGAGTGGAAGTCAAATAATCAGCGCATACTTAGAATAAACCACATGGTCTGTGAATTTAAACCCAGAACATCATGAAAGGATGTCACGTCATGACTTCCACCAGAACCGATTCTTCCAGCGAACAGCATCACGGGTCCCTCTTGCAGATTGTCCGTTCCATTCCGGGTGCTGCCCGGGAAATCTGGCGTGGCAAACAGGCTGCATGGCAAGCCTCAGCACAGCTTCGTCACCCATTGCGTGACATCGAGTGGGATACCGATACGGCAGCTGCCCTACAGTCTGAGGTGGAGCGTCTGTTACCTGCCAGCAGCAAGCCTTTTGCACGTACGGACCAGGTCCAAAGCGCACTCGTCTGCGAAGAAGATTGCATCATCCTGGAAGAGATTAAGACACTGACCCAGGAACATAATCGGAGTAATATCACCCGCACGGCAGCTTATCTGGAATGTTATGAGCAATACCCTGAACTGCATTGGGCACTGCTGGCCCATATGGTCTCTCGCAACGGCGGATATCACATGACAGATCTTCAAAGTGACTTAATGCATAATCTGCAGAATCAGAGCGATCGCGATCATATGTATCGGCTGCTGGAGCGATGCAATGCACTCATTTTCCAGGATGCATATCCCCAGCTACAGCTGTATATGAACAGTCGCCGGATTGGACGAAGCTGTTTCCATCTCTTGTCGCACTTTCACGTATCGGCGTTTATGACGCCGTTTTGGGAACGCTTTTGGCTGGAACGGTGCAGCTCACTGCTTAGTGTGGCATTAATTATTAATGAGCAGAATTATATCGAGAGCCGGGTCGTGCAGCATCCTTATTTTCAAAAAGAAGTACTCTCCAAACCCGCATTCCATCTGCATAATCTGGCAGGTCTGAATCATATCGTCTTTCCTCTTGGGCGGGGAGCAGGACTCGCAGGACGCGTCATTGAACATTTTGGCAAGTTGGATGAGCGGATCATGTTTGGCAAAGGCCTATATGCTCTGTTGTTTGGGGTGGAGCAAGTCTATACACAAGTGATGGCATTCGCACGTTCGGTTCCCCATCGTGGCTCGCGTGCCGAATATTGGCCTGGCCTGTTTACCAATCGTGAAGACGAGGCAGGTGATCAGACATTATACGCTCAAGCGCTACTTGATGAAGAATGGCTTCCAGAAGGGCAACGATTATATAGTCCGGAACTGCTCTCCGTATGGGGCGACACGCCTTATGAACCGATTACCAGACAAGACTGGCTTCAGACTCGGGATTGTCTCGGTTATCTGACGGCACCGCGCAGGCCATGGCTGTTTGAGATGAGTCACGAACACCGGTATGGCATGCTGAAAACATCACTGGCTCATGATGCAAAAACCATCACACACTAATGCTGAAGATCATATGGAGCAGGCAAAACCGGATGATGTCAATATCTGATGTACCGCCAATTCTCGCTTGCTGGGCTAATATTCAACGCAGTCATTCAGCTCGCCTTAACGATACAAAAAACCCTGTCCGCTTAACAGCAGACAGAGCTTGTATCCTATTTTCACAACATATTGGAGTTTGAATGATGCTCCTTGTGTTCTTAACCTCTTTGCCCGGTTCCACGTTGAAGACGCATAAGTGGACGGAGAATTTTTTGCAGAATACGGGGGTAACTGCCCAGCTCGTCCTTGCGCAGTACACGCAGCACAACCATGAGAACCAGATACACCACCACCACAAGCACACCAACCACAAGGCAGGTAAACAAGAAGGATACACGCGCTGGCAGGAACAGTCCAAAGATCGTATTCCCAATCCAGTTCGTTGCAAATCCTACACCTGCTGCAAGCAAGACCGTAATGATAAACCCTTTCCAACGATCTCCCATGATGGAGAAATCAACAATTTTGCGAAGGACCCGCAGATTCAGGTACGTGATAACCAGGAAACACAGCGCCGTTGCAATAATGATGCCGTATATGCCAAACATCGGAGCAAGGATCAGACTTGCAACCAGCTTGACAACAACACCTGCTGCTACACTGATCATGGTAATCCGCGGTTTCCCTACGCCAAGCAAAATCGAATTGGTGGTCATCATCGTAATCTGGAAAATGGTACCGAATGTCAGCAAGGCAATGATCGGCGTTCCATCCAGATTGGTAAACAACAATCCGTTGACCGAATATGCTGCCGCACAAAGTGCAATGACAATCGGCATACCTGTCAGAATCGAAATACGCAACGCAAGTGTAACCTGACTCTTCAGATGCGCTTCATCCTTGCGGGCAAATGCTGCCGAGATGACAGGCACCAAGGATTGACTCAAAGCGATAGCGAGAATCGGAGGAATACCCGCAATACTTTGGGCCTTCGCCCCAAGGATCGCAAGAACGCCTGTTGCTTCTTCGAGCCCGATCTGACCACTAAGCAGTGGTACCACAAGGGATGAATCGATGAAGTTGATGGCAGGAACAGCAAGTGAGGACAGCACGATTGGAATAGACAGCTTGAAGATATCACTGTAGATGCCGCGCATTGGCAGTTGCTCTGCACGTTCATAATTCAATTGGGCTGCCCGGTCGCTACGACGCAACTTCAAGGTAAAGTACAGCATGACACCGAAGGCACCCACACTTCCTAATACCCCACCAAATGAGGCACCCGCAGCAATCGTTTGATCATCGTAATTCCATTGCAGCATGACATAAGCCACGATAATGGCTGTACCTACACGGGCGAACTGTTCCACAATCTGTGAAATGCCACCCGCTGTCATATTGCCGCGTCCCTGGAAATATCCACGCATCATCGCAATGGCCGGGAACAGCAACAAGGCTGGAGCCAAGGCGCGAATGGCGCTGACCGATGCCGGTACTTTGGAGACATACGTGGCATAATAAGGTGCAGCGAACCACAATAAAGCAGACATGACTACCCCGGCGACAGCCGCAAAGATCAGGGCTGCACGGTAGATCTGTTGGGCTTCACTCGCGCGTCCGAGCGCATAGCGTTCCGACACCATTTTGCTAAGTGTACTCGGTATGCCCGCCGTTGCTACAGTTAAAAGCATTAAATATACCGTATTGGAGATGGTGAACGATGCGTTACCGACATCTCCGAGGATATGCTCCAGCGGCACCCGCTGAACCAATCCGAGTACTCTCGCGATCAGCGCAGCGGCCGCCAGAATGAGCGTACCCCTAATGAATGTTTCTTTCTTAGACAAACGAATTCCCCTTCTTTCCTCCACACCGGACGTGCATCCCGTTGAAGCTAATCCTGAACGTTTAGGCGAATCTTACCACCCAGATAATAAAGAGAACAATCATGACGATTTGCAAAATAATTTTCATCACGGTGCTCGTAAATAGCCCCACCACGGAACCAAATCCGACTTTTGACGCTTTGGAAGGTGAAGACCCACCGATCAGTTCCCCGATAAAAGCACCGATAAATGGTCCCAGTACCAGTCCGAATGCCGGAATGACGAAAGGGCCAATGATAACACCAATGGTACTCAGCGTGGTCGATAACTTGGAGCCACCGAACTTCTTCACGCCCCATGCGCTGACGACATAATCAGCCACGAACAACACAACCACAATCAGAATCTGGATGATCCAGAACCACACACCGAACGGATCAAAACTGAAGAACCAGCCGTAGACCAGAAACGCGAAGAAAATCGCTACAGCACCAGGCAGTATGGGATATACCGTTCCAGCCATCCCCACTGCAAACAGCAGCACAATTATAATCCAGGCAACGGTTGCGAGCAAAGGTTACTCCCCCTTCAAAATATGTTCACGAATCACTTCGACGATGCCGTCTTCATTGTTACTCGCTACGATCAGATCAGCCGCTTCCTTCACCTGCTCTTGCGCATTGCCCATCGCTACACCCAGACCCACGGCCTCAATGACAGCCAGATCATTCAAGCTGTCTCCGACCGCAACAACTTCGGACATCTCGATGCCCAGCAGCTTGCAGACTTCGGCTACACCACTTGCTTTGGATACGCCAGCAGGGTTGATCTCAATATTAACGGGTGAGGAATTCGTCATTTGCAGACCACCCATTTGTTGCAGTTCCATCATAATCTGGTGACGAACTTCATCCACTTCGGTATTGAAGCCGAATTTCAACCATTCCAGACCTTCAATATTGTCCGTCCAGCGATCACGGTTGAACAGCTCTTCCACGGAGTATGCCCAGTACCAGCTGTTATATTTCTCACCGATCTCCTGCATTCTGCGAATCAATACCGGGTCCATCAGATGACGCATATGCAGATCATGCGGGGCTTTCCATACCTCACTGCCGTTAACGGTAACCATCGGTGTCTCCAGCCCAAGCTGCACCGCATAAGGCATCGCGTGGAATACGGCTCTTCCCGTGGATAGGCACACATGCACGCCCCGACGAATGGCAATCTGAATCCAATTGGCGGTCTCCTGCGTAATTTCATGATTATCGTTAAGCAACGTTCCATCCATATCCAATGCAAGCAATTTGTATTTCAGTTCACTCATACAGTAGTTCCTCCTAGGTTGTCTCTCTCCAAATTGAACTCATGGATACCCATTCAGGCACTACGCGGGCAGAAAACCTTTCGATCGCTGTTATCCCCTGATTTTCTTGATTACATCTACAATGGAGAAAATCCGGTTATAAACGCGACCACTTCGTTTCTCTAAGTCCTTTCTGCCCTCTCCGTTCCAAAGTGGTTCTCCAGTTCAACTTAAAGGTTTTCTTTATCTAATTTTAAACATTCTTTCACAACAAGATCGCCCGGCATCCGTAAAAACGGACGCTCCGGACGTCACAGCTAACGACATTTTACCACAGATCATCTATATGCAACAAAGAACCCACTCACGATTGAACCTTCTTATATACAAGTGGTGTCTGTTCCAAGCTATGCACGCCATCCCTCCCCTTTTATTCGGAGTTATCCATACTTTTTTTGTATCGTATACATTCTTAAACAAAAAAGGCCCACCCCATTCAGGATGAACCGCTTTTAACCGCTTCTAGTTTAACCTTACTCCGCACAGCCATGATGAAATCTAATCATGCTCTGTCTGGCTTATTTGCTGCAAACAAGGATTGGGACATCAAATCCATTGTTTGTTTGTATATGGTATGGGCTGCTTTTACATCACCGAGGAAGCCACCCATATACAGATGGATTACACCATGCAGCGATGCCCATATCGTGCTTACAAGAGTCCCGGTATCTTCCTGGTCCGAAATCTGTCCTTGCTGCTGAGCGGTGCTGATTAGAATCAGCAAACGGCGTATGGCAGTCATCGTTCCCTGCATACTCTCTGCATCCGGCTTAAACTCGGCAAAAGCTCCTCCAAACATCAGCTTGTAGTAACTGGTATAATCCTGCGCGAACTGCCAGAAGGCTTCGCCCAAATCGAGCAAATGCTGCATGAGGTCAGAGGACGGCGGCACTTCATCAAAACGCTTCGCCAGCAATTTGCAACCCTCCAGATACAACTGCTGGGCAAGACCTTCTTTATTGATAAACAAACTGTAAATGATTTTGGTGGAGCAGCCCATCTTTTGCGATACTCTGCGCACAGTGACGGCCTCAGGCCCCTCTTCTTGCAAAATAGCTGCAGCCGCATCAACCACAAGCTTTCGGAGATTTTCCGTATTTTGTCGACGAGCTTCCTGATATGTTTTTAATGCCCGCCCCCTGGATGGTGAAGGCTTGTCTTCTTTACTGATAAGGATCACCTTCATTCGGTTATCATGTTACTGGACAGCAACAGAGTTGCCGACTTCTAACAGGCATTCTAACCTTTCGTAGAAAGATTGTCAATGAAGCTATCACGTGAAAAAAAAGGTTTGACACCAGTATAACTTTTTGGTTACGATGATTCCCATAAGAAACAGCGTTACCAAAAATGTTTGATGCCAATTTTAAATTGGTATTTTTTTCGGGCGATTAGTAACGTTGTTTCTTTAAGGAAACACTGTATTAAAAGCATACATTGCCCCGCAAACATTATTAGGAGGATTACTAATGTCAACAGAACAAAAACAACGTAAACGTTTCACTGGTCAACAATTTCGTAGATGGAGCCTTGCCCTGCTCGGGGTAATTGTGCTGGGAATCGCTGTATTTCTGCTGATGCCCGCCCCGGTAGAACCTGCTGCTTGGTCTGCACCTGCTGCTCCTTCTTTCGAGGAGGATGGGCCCTGGAAAGAAAACAACAAACTTAGCTCCGCTGAACTGGTTACAGACCTCGCGAAGTTCCCGGAATTTATCACTTTTGATAAAAAAGGGCGGCTGTATACGGGTGACTCCGACGGCAAAATTTACAGAGTTATCTTTGACGAGGCGGGTAAGGCGCAGCCAGCAGAGGTGTTCGCCGATACCCACGGAACACCTAATGGACTAAAATTTGATGCTGCCGGTAATTTGATTGTGGCGGATATTCAGAAAGGGCTGCTGTCCATTGACCCGATCGGAAATATCGAAGTACTAACCAATGAAGTAGATGGAGGGCCGATCTACCTTGCGAACGAGCTGGATATTGCTCAAGACGGATCGATATATTTCTCCGATACCTCTAACTATGGCAAGGTCATGTTCAAAGAAATTGCCGAGAATAAACCGCATGGACGATTGTTGAAATATGATCCGCTGACCAAGCAAACAACCGTTCTGCTTAAGGATTTATATTTTGCCAATGGGGTCGTACTGTCTGCCGAAGAAGACTTCGTGCTAGTCGCAGAATCGTATCATTATCAGTTGACCCGGTACTGGTTAAAAGGCCCCAAACAAGGCACCTCTGATATTTTCGCAGAGAATCTGGCTGGGTTCCCGGACAATATCACCCGTGACGCCCAGGGACACTTTTGGGTAGGGGTATTCACAACCCGTCTGTCTTTTGCCGATTACATGCATAGTCATCCTTGGTTAGCGGCGACAATGTCCAAAGTTCCACAGTCCTTGTTAAATGGAGCCAGCGCGCCGGTGAAACATGGACTTGTCGCAGAATATGGACCAGAAGGAGAGATTCTGAATAGCTGGCATGATCCTGAAGGAACATTGTATGGCATCACCACAGCCGTAAGCCAAGGGAAATATTTATATCTCGGAACCGCGCCGGGAGGAAGCCAAGGGGTTCATCGTGTGCCTTTAAAACCGTAAGGATTGTTATATCTATCTAATCTATCTCATTGTCACCTTTAGGCATCCCAATAGCAGCTCACTCCGGCAGGAGGAGCTGCTATTGGGATTAGTGGGATCTTACCGCTTTTATAATTAATCCTGCTATTTATGCCTCAACACAGGATTAACGCAACAACCGTTAGCCAACTATCCCATCTAGATGAGTTGAGTGTAAGCAAATTGAGACGAATCAAAAAACCGCCTGCAAGGCAGACGGCTTACAACCTCTCTGAATTAACGTGCTGCGAATTTGCGACGAGCGTAACGGAATACAATTCCATGTTTCGGAGACAGCAGCAGTGCGAGAACAAACAGAATTCCGGCAACAGCCACCATGCAGCCCGCAATGGACGCATCCAGGGCGTATGCCATGATGTAACCTCCAACCGAGGAAGCAGC
>Ga0209437_100614_pt1 | contig 21837 bp, 23 predicted proteins | sample AraplaL_Cvi_mTSA_FD_184266 | JGI IMG/M metagenome (GOLD analysis project Ga0209437, IMG submission 184266) | Arabidopsis root microbial communities from the University of North Carolina, USA - plate scrape CL_Cvi_mTSA (SPAdes) (version 2) | ecosystem: Host-associated > Plants > Roots > Endosphere...
GTCACCGCCGACGTTCTGACAAAGCTGCTGGCCACCTGTAACGGCGAGCGCCTGGTCGATCTTCGCGATCGCGCCTTGCTGCTGACCGCCTTTGCCTCCGGCGGCCGCCGGCGCTCCGAAGTTGCCGGTCTGCGGGTCGAGGATCTGGTCGATGAAGACCAGGTCCATGCCGATCCACGAAACCCCGCCTCCCCCCTCCTGCCGTGTCTCACCGTTCATCTCGGCCGCACGAAGACGACGACGACTGAAGACCAGGCGCATGCCGTTCTGATCGGCCGGCCGGTTGTCGCGTTGAAGCGCTGGATTGAAGAATCAAGGATCGAGAGCGGACCGCTCTTCCGGCGGATCGACCAGTGGGGGAACATCGACCGGCGCGCGCTGACGCCGCAATCGGTCAATCTGATCCTGAAAAGCCGGTGCAAGCTGGCGGGGTTGGACGCAGAGATGTTTTCGGCGCATGGGCTGCGGTCCGGCTATCTGGCCGAGGCGGCGAACCGCGGAGTGCCGCTGCAAGAAGCCATGCAGCAATCGCTGCACAAGTCAGTGACGCAGGCGGCGAGCTATTATAACAACGCCGAACTGAAGAACGGGCGGGCGGCGCGGTTGCTTGTATAGCGCCGCGTCCCGATTTCTCGGAAAGGCTGCTTGGATTTTCCTTGCAATTCTGGAGTTCTGCTCCATAAATGCGAGGATGATTAACCGTCGAATATCGTCCGAACTGAACGAACTGCTCCGTCGCTGCTGAGTTCACTCCTCTTTGTCGGATCACCGCGAGCCTTTCGCTCTTGTGGACGGCGGAATGTCGGCTCAACTAGATCCTGGGCCATCCGCGCTGACATCCCTCGCCTTCAAACTAGGTCCTGTTCGCTTCACCGAGATCCATCGGACACGTGGGGCCTACCCGAAGGCTGTATTCTTGGCCGATCAAGACTAGCGCAAGAGAGCAACTTTCCCATTCCCACGCCTTGTGGAACATTAGCTGCATGAGTAGTCCTGCTCCTGGCTACTCGGCACCATTGGAGGATGATTGCGATGAAGACGCGGATCGACGCGGTCGTGGAGAGGGCGATCATTGCCGGCAAGATCGTCGGCACTGTCGTAATTGTCGTTAGGGATGGAGAAACCGTCTAAAGCCGTGCGGCCGGTTATGCCGATCGGGAAATAGAAAAGCCCATTGAAACCCGAACCATATTCCGGCTGGCGTCGGTGACCAAACCACTCGTAGCAGCGACTGCTCTGGCTCTTATCGATAAAGGTCGGCTAGCCCTTGGCAGCCTCGTGCGAGATTACCTTCCCTATTTCCGGCCCCGACAGCCAGATGGGAAAATAGCCGATATCACCATCAAACACCTGCTCACTCATACAGCAGGCCTCAGTTATGGGGCAGACCCCAAAACCACGCCACCGGAGCGGATGTTCAATAGCGGCCTCTCCGATACAGACCTCGATTTCCAGGAGAACTTCAGCCGGCTATCGACCTTCCCGCTGCTGGCAGTGCCGGGCACACTTTGGTCTTACTCGATCGCCATCGATGTTCTTGGAGCGGTCATCGCGCAGATCGAAGGGTGTAGCCTCGATGAAGCGGTGCGTCGTCATGTAACCGGACCGCTCGGGATGAGCGACACGGGTTTCTCAGTCAGTGATCCCCGGCGACTTGCTACACCCTATGCCGATGGCGATCCCAAAGCTGTTAGAATGAGTGACCATCATCTAGTCCCGGACGATGATGGCAACTTGCTGACCTTTGCGCCAACCCGGCTGTTCAACCCAACGGCTTTCCAGTCCGGTGGCGCTGGTATGGTGGGGACAGCACCGGATCTGATCTCCTTTCTTGAAACCATCCGCCAAGGCGGCGCCCCCATCTTGAAGTCTGAGACGGCGAAAGCGGCACTCCTCAACCAGATAGGCGACATTCCACGCCCAGGCGAACCAGGACAGGGATTTTCCTTTTTGGGCGCGGTTATCCAGGACCCGGTTTTGGCAGAGTCTCCGATGTCGAAAGGATCGGTAACATGGGGCGGCGTCTATGGACACAGTTGGTTCATCGATCCTGTGAAAGGTATTTCTGCCGCAATCATGTCCAACACAGCGGTAGAGGGCTGCCTGGGAGCCTATCCGCGAGATATCGCCAACGCGATTTATACTACGTGGCGACAGCCGTGAAAGAGAAAGGTTCGGTATTGCGAGAACACAATAACGCCGTTAGCTGGTGAATTCTCATGTCGCCTGCTGTTCTAAAACGAGCAGCACCTCTTCTATACCTCCATCTGGAGTAGTTCGGCCAGCCTGCTCGTAGTGGCTCTGAGCACGATTGATAAAGGCCCACCTAAGTCAATTTGTCATCCATACAACTAGCCTCAGAATGCACGATTTAGTAAAAACCTTCGTTTTCAATGACTTAGAGTGGTGGTCAGCTGACCACAACAACGACGCCCGTCGCATTCAATCAGCTGCCGTTTGCCCCCGCGGCAAAGCCCTCGAAGTCGGTCAAATTACCCACCGGCCTCGAAAAACGTTTAATTTCAATGGATTATGCTGGTGGTCAGCTGACCACTAGAGGCTCCCTTCAGCATCTAAAGGATGTCACAGTTTCTGCGATTAGGGAATCAGCTGAAGCAAGGTTCGTGATTTCATAACCACGGGACGGAGCAGCACCCTGGGGAAGCGACTCATCCAATAGAGTTGCGTGTGCGTGTGGCAGCGTTTGCAGAAGAAGGTTATCGCCATCATGAAGCGGCCCGGCGTTCTCAGGCGTCGGCCCAACATGGCCATGCTCCAAACGGGACAAGTTGGTGGCAACGCGCCAAATGGATCGACGCAGCAAAGGCAAGAGCGAATTCGCGCTGGATGAGCTGTGCGTGGAATTGGCCGGGCCTGGTGAGCTGTGCCCGTCGCGCATCGGCCGAGCGATTTCTCCACGGGCTCGGCAATAGAAAAGTCTCAAGGCAAGCGAGCCATTGCGGCCTGAGATCACCTCGGCGGCGCGAGCTACGGATCGCGCGATGCCGGCGCTTCTTCAGCAAAGCTCTGACATGGCTGATTTCTATCGATGAAACCTCAGCCAATACCAAGCTGACTAAGCGCACTGAATAATTACTCGAAGGTCAGCGCTATCGCACCCAGTTACGTCAATGGAGAACCCCGATCCAAATTGCAGCCCGCGCTGCCACGACCTAACCGCACCTTGGATCGGAACTCAGCTCGTCTCCACGGTCTCGCGTGGCCATGTCGTCGTCCTCTTTTGCCGAATGCCGAAATTCATTCGACACGCTGCGGTGAGGTCGAATAATGCGATACGCGTTAGCCAGCCAGCGAATTCACATGTCCGTTAGCCTTTAGCAAGGCCATGATCATTGGCCCAAGCGAGAACTCACCTCGTTCGCTACGTCGAGTAAGATCCCTTAGATATCCGCCGGCAGAGTTGATAAAGTTAGCGCGCTCCAGCATGCATGCGACAGCCGCAGCTGCATTTTCTGGCCCCATCACCTCGCAAGCGTCTTGATACGCCGAAGGGCTTACGGCCAGCATAGAGCGAACAACCACTGCGGCCGACATCAGGTCCCGCCAGCTTCGGATTGCGCCGCCAGGCCCATAATCCGATATCGTTGGGCAGGCTTTCATCACGACACTTAGCGGAAAAGCTTTCATCGCCTCGCTCGGCGGTCGCGTGTTTCCACCGAACTTCGCGCCCTGCTCCTTTTCGGAGCTAGGTTCAAATTCATGTGTGGATTCGGTATTTGAATTCTGTTTGTGCCGCTCAATATGAGCATCATTGGTGCTTAAATTTTCAGAAATTGCTTGCATTTCCAATCGGTTGATTACCTCCTCTCGGAGCATCTCCATTTCTTCCAGGACAGCTCTGACGTCCGGCAGTGTCGGCGCGCGCGGAATTCTGCCGACAATTGCCACATAAACATTCTCAACAGCTAGCCAGTCGCCCTCAGCACCTTCTTCGATGGCCACAGTGATGAGCTTTCGAACATCGCGCCGGCAAATCGTTAGATTCTCCTTCGCCCTCCTCAAATTTTCTCTATCAGCGAACACCTGTTGAGCAAGAGCCGCCAGTTCTTCTGAGCGTGCAAGGAGCGGGGATAGGTCGAAGCCAAAGGCATTCTCGATCTGCCCGTCTCCGTCCCTGCGGGCATAGCGCTTTCCGTTGGCACTATCCTTACGGATGATCAGCCCTGCTTCCACTAGCAACGCGAGATGCCTGCGCAAGGTGGCGCCCGACATGGCATGAGCCCGAAGCATAAGCTGGGCGTTCGAGGGAAACACAATCAATTGTGCATCCTGACTCAATTCGTTATCTGGATAAAAACTCAAAAGGGCATCAAGAACCGCGAGACTATTGGACTGAATCCCAAGCAGCTCCATCGCGGCCGACGCGTCCCTAAATACCTTCCATTTATCAACAGTCTTGCCGCGCTTTATCTCGGCCGTCGCCGTCTGGCGACGCACAAGCGCAAGCGTCATCGGCCGCCGCCCAAATGGCGTCGTCACACTTCCCGTTCGCATCGTCTTTCACCTTTCAGCAGGCAAAAGAAATCAGCTCACCAAAACGGTGCCAAAAACTCTTGACGAGGATTCGAGGAAATGCGATTCTGTTCTTGCTACAGAGACAGAAGGGCTTCCGCGACGGCGACGTTGAGGAGGCTCTTTTCTTTTGCGGGTTATTCTCCGTGTTTGCGTTGAATCTTGGTCCGATAATCTTGGTAGAGCGCCGGCAAATGCTCGAGCACAAAAGCAGCAAAGTCGGGCGTAGCTCTCCTGTCGATCGTGATTTCCAGTTTCGATTTGCTTTGCGTCACCTGCGCAAGCCTATCGCCATCAGGGGTCGACATCACATGAGGCAGGCCACGCGCCGGCCGAGCAGGCTTTAAATGGGTCATCACGGCCTTAAATCGATCCGCCGACGGCAATGCTTGCACTACCTCTGAGGTCGCGAATATGATCGCTTCCGAAGGATATTGAGCTTTCTCAACCAGCTCCGCTAGCTGCTGCCAGCTTGGGCGCCCAATGCCTGGTGCGGCGCCAATAGCGTCGATCAGCTCCGATGGGAGGGCGTCGACGAGAAGAAGCATTTTGGACAAATTGCTTTTGTCGATCGACATCGCAGCAATCACGATTTCGCGTGCAAACTGTTTGTTGAGCCGATGTGCAAAGCGCGCCTTCTCGATGAAGGTCAGATCTTGTCGCTCGTTGTTTTCTTGGCCTTGAGCTACAACAAGTTGCTCGTCCGTGAGCTCGCGAACGACTGCTTTCACAGGAAGACCGAGATCCGAAACGGCCCGCAGCCTGCGGTGCCCAAAGGCAACCTGATAGCGGCCGGACTGCTCGGGATGCGGTCTCACCAGAATTGGGACCTGCTGGCCCTGGTCGCGGATAGACGCTAAGAGACCGTCAATGTCACCTTGCATCCGATCCTGAACGAAGGAGGGCTCAATCGACGAGGCTTCCAGCTCGACCACCGCCTGGCCTTCGGCAAGACGTCTCTCGATTACCTCCGCACGGCCGAGCCGCTCATTTTGCTCGCGCAATGCGTTACCGATGTTCGCAGTCAACTTCGTCGCTGGATCGCGCTCTTTCCTGGCGACTCCGAGGAGCGGCATGGAGCGGCTCTTGGCAGTTCTGTTTTCGATTGTCGCTGGGTCGGCAGTATTCGTTGACACGCCAAGGATATCTTTTCGGCTCATGTGGGCCTACCCCATGCTTTTTTAATCAGCGTTTCAATCTCCCCGTTGACGGCATTCATTGCCTCTAGAGCTCGATCATAGGTCGACCGGGTAAACTGACTGCGCTCGACTTCAAAAAGGGTCTGGTTCGTCAGACCGGCATCGGAAACCGCCGTGGTTTTAAGCATCGGGAAATTCAGAACATTTTCCCCAAAGATGGAACGAAGATACCCGACCATCTGGTTTTGCGGACCATCGCTCGGCTCGAAGCGCGTTATCAGGTAGCGCATCCAATTAAACTTAAATTCGGCTCCGGCATTCTCGATTTCCCGCAATAAGTTCGACGTCATTGCCAGGAACTGGTTCATCGACATGACATCGAGCATCTGCGGGTGTACGGTGACCAAGATGGATGTTGCCGCCGTAAGCGCCGACAGCGTGAGATAGCCCAGCTGGGGAGGGCAATCGATGACGACCACGTCGTAATTCTCAGCTATATCTTCGATGACTTGACTGATTCGCCCGTAGAAGAGGGTGTCGCCTTCCTTCCGCTTCATGAGAGCGCGCGGGGTGTCGTGCTCGAATTCCATTAGCTCAAGGTTCCCGGGTATCAGGTGCAGGTCGGGAATATAGGTCCCTCGAACGACTTGCTCGACCGGTACGCGCTCCTCATCGTATCGAATGGCGCCGTAAAGCGTCTCGTTTGGGCCAACGTCGGTCTCAGGCTGACTGCCGAAAAGGGCGGAAAGACTTGCCTGGGGATCAAGATCGATTGCCAGGACTCGGTATCCACGCATTGCCAGGTACTGGGCCAAATGCGCGGCCGTGGTCGTTTTTCCCGAGCCGCCCTTAAAATTCATCACGGAGATGACCTGCAACTGCTCGCCATCGCGACGATGTGGCAGGTAGCGCCGATTGCCGCGGCCGATTTGATCCAAGTGCTTTCGCAGCGCATGGATATCTTCGATGGAAAAAGTTCGCCGTCCTCCCGGGCTAATGCTCACATTCAACTCTGGCATCTCCGAGGCGATCTGCCGCAGATAGGATTCGCCTACTCCTAGCAGTTTCGATGCTTCTGATGGCGCAAAAGTCCGAATGCCCTTCTCGGCGGTCGGGGGAAATACCTTAAGATGATGTGCTTGAAGTTGACTGGAGAGCGCATCGGCGTGGCGCTCCATCAACGCGGTCAGCCCTTCAACAACAGGTGCTATTTTTGCGGCGGTCTTCGCCATCTCAAAACCCATTTTTTGCTAGTGGCGGTATTTTTCGCAGAACCACCAAAGTTCCGCCAGTGCCACTAAGCGTCGATTCTGATCGGTGAGCAAGAGCTTTTTGGTTAACGGCACGTTAACCCGCGTTCGCCGAAATCTAGCAACAGCCTATATTGCTGAAGACTTTCCGAGCATTAGCTCGATTCCCGATTGCTTGACCAGCCGCGACCAACTGCAGATTTGCACATGAAATCGCCCGTCGTCCGTCGCTGGCTGTGCTCCAAGAGACTGAACCTCTCCCCGATTCGGTAGAATCAGTGAATGCAAATCTGCACGTAGCCACGCGCAAAACGAGATGATCTTCCTTCGCCTGACGATTTCACGCGGAGATAAGGATGCAGCTTCTTGCAATCTCGCCCGACCGATATGTCGAGCATCAAGTTCTTCTGAAGCAGATGTATAGGCTACGCGCTGACGTATTTGGCGGGCGGCTCGAATGGGACGTTACCATCATCAACGGTGGCGAGCGAGATCAGTACGACGACCTCGACCCGACCTACATCCTCGCCGTCTTCGGCGGCAATAAGGTGGTGGGATGCGCGCGCCTTCTTCCCGCAGTGGGGCCGACCATGCTGGAACGCACATTTCCGCAGCTCCTGGAGGGTGGTTCGCTCAACGCTACGAGTGCGATGATCGAGAGTTCCCGCTTCTGCGTCGACACGACTTTGCCCGCGGGTAGGGGAGGGGGCCAACTCCACCTTGCAACACTGACGATGTTCGCCGGTATCATCGAATGGTCCATGGCGAATGGCTACGACAAGATCGTTACCGCCACCGATCTGCGCTTCGAGCGTATCCTGAACCGAGCGGGATGGCCGATGGCGCGGTTGGGTGAACCCGTGGCAATTGGCAATACCGTCGCCATCGCCGGCACGCTTCCAGCGGATCAGGAGAGCTTCGAACAGGTTCGCCCTCCGAATTATCGGTCTGCTCTCTCTTATGGTGACAATTATGGTGACAATCACTCGGCGAGGAGCGCAGCGTGACCCAGCTTCGCTCCCACCCAAGACTTGTCCGCAAACTGCAGGACGCACTTGGCGACCAACTGTGCGTCGCGCTCGACGATGCGACAGTCGTCGAGATCATGCTCAACCCTGACGGCCGACTGTTCATTGAACGCTTCGGCCACGGTGTGGCCGAAGCCGGCGTCATGACACCAGCGGCTGCGGAAGTTGTGATCGGCAGCGTCGCCCACGCATTACAGTCGGAGGCAGACGACGAGCGCCCGATCATCTCCGGCGAACTGCCGATCGGTGGCCATCGCTTCGAGGGTCTGCTTCCGCCAGTCGTATCCGGACCCGCCTTCACGATCCGACGCCGCGCCTCGCGTCTCATCCCGCTCAGTGATTACGTGTCCTCGAAGGTGATGACAGAGGCGCAAGCGTCTGCCATCCGTAGCGCAATTGACGCTCGCATGAACATCGTCATTTGCGGGGGCACTGGCTCCGGAAAAACCACGCTCGCCAACGCTATCATCGCCGAGATCGTCTTGAGCGCACCCGACGATCGCATGGTTATCCTCGAGGATACCGCCGAAATCCAGTGCGCGGCCGAAAACGCAGTCTGCCTGCATACCAGCGATACGATCGACATGGCGCGGTTGCTGAAAAGCACCATGCGACTACGACCTGACCGCATCATCGTCGGCGAGGTCCGCGACGGTGCAGCGCTGACCCTCCTGAAAGCTTGGAACACTGGTCATCCCGGCGGGGTCACCACCATCCACTCCAACACCGCGATGTCGGCGCTGCGCCGGCTGGAACAGCTGACGGCAGAAGCGAGCCAGCAGCCAATGCAGGAGGTGATCGGCGAGGCGGTCGATCTCGTCGTCTCGATCGAGCGGACGGGGAAGGGGAGGCGGGTCCGCGAGGTGATCCACATCGAAGGATACCGAAACAACCACTACCAGACCGAACACTATGCCCAGATCGACGAGGACAGTCATGTCGCGTAAGACCTATTCCATTCTCGCAGCGATCATGTTTGCTGCCGTTTCCCTCAGCTCTTCGGGTGCTGCATTGGCTTCCTCGGGCGGTGGCGGCCTTCCGTGGGAATCGCCACTGCAGCAGATCCAGCAGTCGATCACCGGCCCTGTCGCCGGGTTCATAGCGCTTGCCGCCGTCGCGATCGCCGGCGCCATGCTGATCTTCGGTGGGGAACTCAACGATTTTGCCCGCCGCCTTTGCTATGTCGCCCTGGTCGGCGGCGTTCTCCTCGGCGCCACCCAGATCGTCGCGCTGTTCGGCGCAACCGGCGCCTCGATTGGCGAGCACCATGCTGAGGCAGGTGTTTCTTCGGCTGTTTCTGTGCCCGTAACGACGCTGTCTGTGGCAGGGGAGGGGGGTCGTGACTGAAGCCGGTTCCAACCTCATCCGTTCGCGCGTGCATCGGGCGCTGTCGCGTCCCAATCTGTTGATGGGCGCCGATCGCGAACTTGTTCTGCTGACGGCGCTCGCCGCCGTCATCCTGATCTTCGTCGTCCTGACCTGGTATGCGGCGCTGTTCGGCATCGCGGTCTGGCTGGTCGCGGTCGCAGCCCTTCGCATGATGGCCAAGGCGGATCCGCTCATGCGAAGGATCTATATCCGCCATATCTCCTACAAGACCTTCTACCGCGCGACGTCGTCGCCGTGGCGCAGGTACTGAGGGAGTACGCATGGTTGCCCTCAAATCCTTCCGCCATTCCGGACCGTCCTTTGCCGATCTCGTTCCCTATGCCGGGTTGGTCGATAACGGCGTCATTCTGCTGAAGGACGGCTCGCTGATGGCCGGCTGGTACTTTGCCGGCCCCGACAGTGAAAGTTCGACCGACGCCGAGCACAACGAGGTGTCGCGACAAATCAATGCCATCCTGTCGCGGCTCGGTTCCGGCTGGATGATCCAGGTTGAGGCTGTCCGGGTGCCCACAGGGGATTATCCAACGGAGGACGCCAGCCATTTTCCCGATCCGGTCACCCGCGCCATCGATGCGGAGCGGCGGGCGCATTTCCAGAAGGAGAGAGGGCATTACGAAAGCCGGCACGCGTTGATCCTGACCTGGCGGCCACCGGAACCGAGGCAGTCCGGACTGACGCGCTATGTCTACTCGGACATCGGCAGCAGATCCGCCACATATGCCGACAAGGCTCTGGAAAGCTTTCTGGCCTCGATCCGCGAAGTCGAGCAATATCTCGCGAATGTCGTGTCGATCCGCAGGATGATGACACGCGAAACCTCGGAGCGCGGTGGTCATCGCCTCGCCCGCTACGACGAGCTTTTCCAGTTCATCCGCTTCTGCATCACCGGGGAGAACCACCCGGTGCGTCTGCCAGAGATCCCCATGTATCTCGACTGGCTGGTGACGGCGGAGTTGCAGCACGGTCTGACGCCACTGGTCGAGAACCGGTTTCTCGGCGTGGTGGCGATCGATGGCCTGCCAGCCGAAAGCTGGCCGGGAATACTCAACAGTCTCGATCTGATGCCGCTCACCTATCGCTGGTCGTCCCGCTTCGTCTTCCTTGACGCCGAGGAGGCCCGCACCCGGCTGGAGCGTACGCGTAAGAAATGGCAACAAAAGGTGCGGCCATTCTTTGACCAGCTGTTTCAGACGCAGTCGCGGTCGCTCGACCAGGATGCCATGTTGATGGTCGCCGAGACCGAGGACGCGATCGCAGAGGCGTCGTCGCAACTCGTGGCATATGGCTATTACACCCCGGTCATTATCCTTTTCGATAAAGATCAATCCCGCCTACAGGAAAAGTGTGAGGGGGTTCGGCGCCTGATCCAGGCCGAAGGTTTTGGCGCACGGATCGAGACAATAAACGCGACCGATGCCTTTCTCGGCAGCCTGCCGGGGGTCTCCTATGCCAACATCCGTGAGCCATTGATCAACACGCGCAATCTCGCCGACATTATCCCGCTCAATACGGTCTGGTCGGGAAGCCCGGTAGCACCTTGCCCGTTTTACCCGGCCGGATCGCCCCCGTTGATGCAGGTCGCCAGCGGCTCGACACCGTTCCGGCTCAACCTGCATGTCGACGACGTCGGCCACACGCTAGTATTCGGGCCGACGGGTTCGGGCAAATCAACGCTTCTCTCATTGATCGCAGCCCAGTTCCGACGCTACGCCGATGCGCAGATCTTCGCCTTTGACAAAGGCGGCTCGATGCTCCCGTTGACACTCGGTCTGGACGGCGACCATTACCAGATCGGCGGCGATATCGATCCATCGACCGATGGCGAGGCGAGGGCACTCTCTTTCTGCCCACTGGCGGAACTCTCGACCGACGGCGATCGTGCTTTTGCCTCCGAGTGGATCGAGATGCTGGTGGCACTGCAGGGTGTCGCGATCACCCCGGACTACCGCAACGCTATCTCCCGACAGATCGGGCTGATGGCGACGTCGCGCGGCCGCTCTCTCTCCGACTTTGTCTCTGGCGTACAAATGCGGGAGATCAAGGACGCTCTGCATCACTACACCGTCGATGGTCCGATGGGGCAGCTTCTCGATGCGGAGGAGGACGGTCTGGCGCTCGGCGCCTTCCAGTGCTTCGAGATCGAGGAAATGATGAACATGGGCGAGCGCAATCTCGTGCCCGTGCTCACCTATCTCTTTCGACGCATCGAAAAACGTCTGACTGGCGCACCCAGCCTGATCATTCTCGATGAAGCCTGGCTGATGCTCGGCCACCCGGTCTTCCGCGACAAGATCAGGGAATGGCTGAAGGTGCTGCGCAAGGCAAATTGCGCTGTGGTGCTCGCCACGCAGTCGATCTCGGATGCAGATCGGTCCGGCATCATCGACGTGCTGAAGGAATCCTGTCCGACCAAGATCTGCCTACCGAATGGTGCTGCGCGGGAGCCGGGCACGCGCGAGTTCTACGAGCGCATCGGCTTCAACGAACGGCAGATCGAGATCGTCGCAACCGCGATCCCGAAGCGGGACTATTACGTCGTGTCGCCGGAGGGTCGACGTCTGTTCGACATGGCACTCGGGCCCGTCGCGCTCTCCTTTGTCGGAGCATCCGGAAAGGAAGACCTGAAGCGTATCCGCGCCTTGCATTTTGAACATGGGGCCGCCTGGCCTCTCCATTGGCTCCAGCAAAGGGGGATCGCCCATGCCGACACGCTCTTCCCAACCCAATAGGATATTGCATGCCGCTCTTGGTGCGGCCCTTACGCTCTCGGCCGCTCTCACGCTTCCTGCTCGGGCCGGTGGCGTCACGGGACAAGCGACCGAATGGACCCAGCTTGCCAATAATGCCGAACTGGTCTCACTCGTCGGCAAATCGGCCGAGCAGGTGAATAACCAGATCACCCAGATCTCGCAGCTGGCCGAGCAGATCCAGAATCAGCTCAACATCTATAAGAACATGCTGCAGAACACCGCGCAGCTCCCCGACCATGTCTGGGGCCAGGTTGAAAGCGATCTGAAGACCCTCCAGAACGTCGTCAACCAGGGCCAGGGCGTCGCCTTCTCCATGGGCAATGTCGATGATGTCCTGAAAGCGCGCTTTCAGAGCTTTGCCCAGATGAAGAGCAACCTGCCTGACGGCGCGAGCTTCTCCACGACTTATCAGAGCTGGTCCGACACCAATCGCGACACCATCGCCGGCACGCTGAAGGCTGCCAATCTGACGGCCGAACAATTCTCCAGCGAGGAGAGCACGATGTCGCAGCTCAGGTCGATGTCGGAATCCGCCGATGGCCAGATGAAGGCGCTGCAGGTCGGGCACGAGATTGCCGCGCAGCAGGTCGCGCAGATGCAGAAACTGCGGGGTCTGGTCTCGCAGCAGATGACGATGATGGGCACCTGGTACCAGTCCGAACAGGCGAGACGAGATCTGGCGCAGGCGCGGCGCGAACAGTTCTTCAGCGGGACAGAACGTGACATCAGAGGCGGCCAGACTATGGAGCCTCGCTGGTGAGCCCGCGTCTGATCGCCGTTATCGCGTTCGTCGCGGTCGTTTCAGGAGCCGCTGCAAGCGTTATCACCTGGATCGTCATTCAGCCGCCGGCCGCGCCAGTCTCAGCTTCCGGCGCGGCCGGAACTAGTTCTTCTTCCGATCAAGAACAGCGCCAACATCGCGAACAGTTCTTTGGCGGGAATCCCGACCGCGACATCCGCGGCGGTCAGGAGATGAAACCGCGATGGTAGCCGCTCCCTCTTTCCGCGCTATCGAGCGGACCTCCATCGCGATTGCGGTCGTCCTGGTGGTAACTTCGCCGGCGCTGGCACAACAGGGTCAGGTCCTGACCACACTCGAAAATTCCGTCGTCACCGCCGCCAAGGATTGGGAGACGACGGTGATGAATGCAGCCCGCTCGTTGTTCTGGATCCTCGCCGGCATCGAGATTGGGATCGCGGCCGTATGGCTGGCGATCAATGCCGCGTCGCTCGACAGCTGGTTCGCCGAACTCGTCAAACGCATCATGTTCATCGGCCTGTTCGCTTTCATCCTCGACAGGGGGCCGGAGTTTGCCAAGGCCGTTGTCGACAGTCTCTACCAGATCGGCGCCGGCGGCGGTTCGGCATCACCCGCCAACATCTTCGATGCCGGCATTCGTGTCGCGACGAAGATGTCGGAACAGGTGAAGTTCGGTCTCTTCGAGGATAACGCGCTCGCGATCGCTGCCGTCTTCGCCATGGTCGTGGTCGTCGTGTCGTTCAGCCTGGTCGCCGCGATCTTCGTGGCCGTCATGGTCGAGATGTATGTCGGCCTGCTCGCCGGTATGATCATGCTTGGGCTCGGCGGTTCCTCTTATACCAAGGACTTTGCGATCAAATACCTGGTCTACGCCTTCTCCGTCGGCATGAAGCTGATGGCGCTGGTGATGATCGCCAAGATCGGCTCGGACATCCTTCTCGGTCTAGCAGAGGCGCCGACCGCGACCTCGGAACAGTTCATCACGACGCTGGCGATTGCCGGCATGTCCGTCGTTGTCTTCGTCATCGCCATGTACGTGCCCCCCATTTTGCAAGGCGTGGTTCAGGGCGCATCGGTCGGCGGCGGCATGGAAGCCATTCGTCATGGGGGGCAGGCGGCATCTGCGGCACTCGGTGCTGGTTTCCTAACGTTCGGTGCGGCGAACAGAGGATTCGGGGCCGCGAGCGCCGCAAGGGCAGGGGGTGTGTCTCTGGCCAGTGCTGCGCTGCGCGGCATGCAAGCCGGGATTGGCGGAGCGGCTGGTGCCGTCGGCTCGGCAGCGAAGGAAAAGGCGATCGGTTCGCCCGGCGCCTATGCCGGATCGATGCTCGGCCTTGCCAACGCCAAACTCGATCAACCGTCCGGTCGGCCCGGCACACCACATCCACCACCGCCGATCAACGACGTCAAGTGACGGGGGGCTGACAGAATGGCCGGACAGAATATTCCAGATAATCCCTACATCGCCGCGCGCAACGAATGGAACGAACGCTACGGCTCGTACGTCAAAGCAGCCGCCGGCTGGCGCGTCGTCGGCATTACCGGAATGATCATGGCCGTTATCGGTTTTGGTTACGCGCTCTACCAGAGCACCCAGGTCAAGCTCATCCCTTATATCGTCGAAGTCGATAAGCTAGGCACATCAGCCAATGCCGGCTTCCCGCAGCAGATTGACTATGCAGATCCACGCGTGGTGCGCGCGACACTCGGCAGTTTCGTATCGAACTTCCGGTCCGTCACGCCGGATGCTGTCGTGCAGAAGCAGTACATCGACCGAACCTATGGGCTGCTGCGCACCTCCGATCCCGCAACCGAAAAAGTCAACGCCTGGTTTCGCTCGAACTCGCCCTTCGAGAAGGCGAAGACCACAACGGTGGCGATCGAGGTCAACAACATCGTCGCGCTGTCAAACCAGAGTTACCAGATCGACTGGACGGAGTTCGAGCGGGATCGCCGCGGCAAGGAGACCGCCACGCGGCGCTTCCGCGGCATCGCCACCGTGACACTGACGCCACCCCAGGACGAGGGCGTCATCCGCCTCAATCCCATCGGTCTCTATCTCCGCGACTTCGACTGGACCGCGCAGCTTTGAAAGGCATGGCTCCTAATATGAACATGAGACAATTCAGAATACGGGCCACGCTGATTGCGAGCGCAGCCGTGCTGCTGATTTTCCCGATGATGGCTTTCCTCACATCCCACGCAGTTGCCGCCGACGGCGTCACGGCGAACGAGGCGAAGGGCATGGGCATCTCGACACAATGGCGCGGAAGCCACGGTCTCGTCACGAAAGGCGCGGATGGAAAGGTCATCTTCCTTTACGGCGAAGTGCAGCCGTCCGTCGTCTGCTCACCATTGCAGGTTTGTGACATCGAGCTTCAGGGCGGCGAGGTCGTTCGCGATGTACTGGTCGGCGACACTGTGCGTTGGAAGGTCGAGCCTGCGACATCGGGTGCGGCCGGCGGCCAGGCGATCCATCTCATCGTCAAGCCGTCGGAGCCGGGTCTGGTCACCTCGATGGTGGTGACAACGTCGCGTCGGACCTACCACATCCAGCTGAAATCACATGCCACGCAGTATATGGCGCGCGTCGGGTTCGAATACTCCGAGGACGTCTCGGCAAAACTTGCCGACGTCAACGCGCGGCTGGAAGCCAGCACGATACCAGGCGCCGGCGTTCCCGCCGAGCAATTGAGCTTTGCCTACTCGGTGTCGGGGAGTGCCGGCTGGCGGCCGATGCGGGTCTACTCGGATGGGCAAAAAACCTATATCCAGTTTCCGCGGTCAATCTCCGGTCAGGATGCCCCGGTTCTCTTCGTCGTCTCCGGCGGACAGAACCGCATCGTCAACTATCGCATGAAGAACAACATGATGGTGGTCGATTACAATATCGATCGTGCTGTCCTCGTCTCTGGCGTCGGCTGGAAACAGCAGAAGGTGACGATCAGCAGAGGAGGGCGGTGATGCTGGACCTCTTCCGTCGCAGAGGAAACCGTCTGGGCCTGATCCGCGGCCTGGTTGCCACAAGTGCCCTCGCTATCCTCGTTTCCGGTTGCCAGTCAATGGAAAGTGGGGCTCTCGTCACGAGCGCAGCACAGCCTGAGGTTTCCGGACCAGCGGCGGGCGCGATCGCCGGCGATATGGTCAGCCGTCTTGCCGAACAAATCGGACAGGGAAAGGCGACCGTGACGCTCAAGCAGGATGGTTCTCCATTCGGACAGGCGCTTGAGGCGGCGCTGAGGGGATGGGGTTATGCCGTTGTCACCGACCAGAAGACGGATGGCGGCGCCGCCGTCGTTCCGCTCGCCTATGTCATCGTGCCTTACGAAGGCCAGGTGCTCGCACGGCTCTCGACGAGCAGCGTCGAACTCGGTCGGGCATACAAGGTGACGACATCGGGCGCTACGCCTGCCAGTGCCCTGTCGCTGATGCGGCGCGGGTGAGGAAGAACATCATGGTGCAGTCTCTCAAGCTCGGTGGCGCGCAAAATAGTCAGGCTACATCGGGCATCAAGCGGGTGAACCGCGTGCCGGTCATCGTCGTGATCGTGCTGTTGGTCGCCTTTCTCGGCATCATCTTCTATGGGCTCGCCTCGCGCGGCCTTTACTTTGGCAAGGATAGCGGCCCGGACATCAGTTCGGGCAATCCGGCCTCGACCTATGCCGACCAGATCAAGCGGGGCGTCACCGACGGCATCATCGGCGAGCCACAGCCGCAGACGACGTTCCAGCCGACCCCGGTCGAGACGAAGCAGGCCGAAGAGAGGGCGGCCAATCCCTTTACGCCTCAGCCCGAGCAGACGTCGGAACGACGTGGATCGGAACTGGAGCCGGAAGAGGTGTGGCGGGCGCGTCTCGCCCGTGAGCAACAGGAACAGGTTCTGCGCGAGCAACAACGCCAACGGATGGCCCGAATGCAGGCGCGCGACTCTGCGTATGACGCGCCTCTCGCCATCGATCGCGGCAAGCTGGAAGCGCGGTCGGAAAAAGATGGGAGCGCCGGAGCCCGGACGACGACAGCCGCGGCGAGCGCAAACGCCTCCGATCTCTATGCCGCTGCCTTACGGGCCGGTCTTGGTGGACAGAACGTCGATCCTAACGGACAGAGCTCCAAGGAAGACTTCTTCAACGCCGATCTCAAGGATCTCGGATATTTGCCGAACCGCGTTGTGCCGCAGCTATCGCCGCTTGAGCTCAAGCGTGGCTCGGTCATTCCGGCGACACTGATTACAGGCATCAACTCCGACCTGCCGGGGCGTATCACTGCGCAGGTCAGTCAGAATGTCTATGACAGCGCCACAGGTCATCGCCTGCTGATTCCGCAGGGCACGAAACTGTTCGGCCGTTACGACAGCAAGGTTTCGTTCGGCCAAAGCCGGGTTCTTGTCGTCTGGTCCGATATCATCTTCCCGAACGGCTCGACATTGCAGATAGGCGGCATGGCCGGCACGGATGCGGAAGGCTACGGCGGCTTCAATGACAAGGTGAACAACCACTATCTCAAAACCTTCGGCTCTGCCGTCATGATCGCGCTGATCGGCACGGGCATCGACATGGCGGTGCCCCAGAGCTCAACGCTGGCCACTCAGGATACGGCGTCCGATGCGGCAAGGCGCAACTTTGCCGAAACCTTTGGGCGAGTGGCCGACCGCACGATCGAGCGCAACATGGACGTGCAGCCGACGTTGCAGATCCGGCCCGGCTACAAATTCAATGTCTTGGTAGATCAGGACATTGTTTTTCCCGGCCAATATCGTTGAAGAGTGCAACCAAAATTCAAGCGAACATAAGCTCAGAGGACAGGTTGTAGGGGGCATGGCCGCTCCCTTAATCTGTTGATTTCGCGGCACTAGCGACTTGCTTTTTTTGGATCGTCGGTTCTGATCCCTTCAAGTCGTGCGAACGCCTTTTCTCTAAGACAGGTTGGTGGGAGCCGGCGCTCCTGGAGAACTGCCTGCTTGTTCATCCGTCATCCCGCCGTGAGAGCTCACGAGCTAGTTCCAGAAACGCCCTTACACCGGCCGATAGATTCCGACGTCCGGGATAATACAGGCAGAGCCCTGGGTAAGGCGGTGTCCAATCCGCCAGAACGCGAATAACGCGTCCCGCTTCGATGTCCGGAAGGATGTCCTGTTCAAAGATATAACCTATGCCCGTGCCTGCGAGAACCGAGGTCCGCGTGAGGCTCGCCTCATCGAGCGTAATCTGCCCCCGAACATCTATCTGAACTTGCTCACCGTCTTTTTCAAACTGCCATCGAAATAGCGAACCGTCAGGCAGGCGAACGCGAATGCACTGATGATTAAGAAGATCCGGTGGAACGGCGGGCTTATCGTGCTTCTCAAAATATCCGGGAGAGCCGACCACGGCATGGCGTTGGGGCCGTCCGAGCGAAACGGCAATCATGTCGCTGGGAACAAGGCCCGCAACTCTGACGCCGAGATCGAACCCGTCTTTGACGATATCGACCATCCTTCCTTCCGTGACAATATCGACATGCATGTCGGGATAGCGGCGCAGGAATTCGAGCACGAGCGGCGAGATGATGGAACGCGCCGCAAACGCCGCCGCATTGATCCGTATGGTTCCGGATGGGGTTTCACGCTGCTCCCGGACCGTCTCAAGCGCTGTGTGGAGATCCTGTAGCGAGGGTGCGACGTGCTGCATGAAGAGCCGCCCAGCATCCGTCAGCGAAACGCTTCGCGTCGTGCGGTTGAACAGCCGCACCCCTAGCGCAGTCTCGAGCCTGCCGATCGTGTGGCTCAACGCTGTTGTCGAGATGCCGAGCTCGATAGAGGCTGCGCGGAATGTCCCGCGCCGGACAATCGCGATTGCAGCTTCAAGTTCCTTAAGGCTCGCTTGATCCATTATCCCGATATCTTCATCACGACATGCAATTTAATCCCACTTATTCGAGCAATAGTCGAGTGCTAGGTACGCCATGAGCAAAGGAGAATGCTTATGATCCCAACCCTACTCAAACCCATCGCCGACTATGTCGAGGCGAATGTAAAGCTTGACGTGGATGGCATGCTGAAGCCTTTCGTCGTCCTGGACAACGGAGGGCATCACGAAGGCCGTGCCGAACTGCGGACCTTATTTGAAGAGGCGGTGATCCCCGTCAACGTCATCTTCACGCCGGATACCGTTCGTCATGAGAACGGTCAGGTCGTGGTCGAAGGGCTTGCCCATGGCGACCTCAAAGGCAGTCCGATCCGCTTAACCTATCGTTTCACGCTCGAAAATGACGCCATCAAAGCTTTGGAGATTACAGCATGAGCATCAAAGCAGATCCCACCGAGTTCTCGGGAAAGTGCGTACTCGTCAGCGGCGGCACCAAGGGTGCGGGTCGCGCAACCGTCGATCGCTTTCTGGCAGGCGGCGCCCGAGTCATCACCGCCGCTCGAGGAGCACCAGAAGCCATTGATGGAGTCCAGTTCGTTCAGGCGGACCTGACAACGGCCGAGGGCGGGGAAACCCTTGCCAAGGTGGCGCTTCAACGCTTTGGCGGGATCGATATTCTCGCTCATGTTATCGGTGGATCGTCGACACCGGGAGGCGGCTTTGTTGCGCTGACCGATGATCACTGGCTGGCCGAACTGAGCCTGAACCTACTGGCCGCTGTTCGCCTGGATCGTCTGCTGATCCCGCAAATGATCGAACGTGGCAGCGGCGCGGTGGTGCACGTCACCTCCATCCAGTCAGTCCTTCCTCTGCCAGAGGCCACCACTGCCTACGCCGCCGCTAAGGCCGCACTCAAGACCTACAGCAAGTCGATTTCCAAGGAACTTGGTCCCAAGGGCGTGCGGGTCAATGTCGTTTCCCCCGGCTGGATCATGACCGACTCGTCTGTGGATCTGCTGAAACGACTGCAAGCAGCCAATGGCGGTACGATCGAGGACGCGCGGCAAGTGGTGCTCGACAGCCTGGGCGGCATCCCGATCGGTCGTCCGGCCGACCCCCATGAGGTCGCCGACCTTATCGCCTATCTTGCCTCGGATCGCGCCGCGGCAATCCACGGCGCCGAGTTCGTCATCGATGGCGGCACCGTTCCCACTGTCTGATGTGGTCGCCCCGACGTCCGTACACGAGCAGTCCGCCGCCACGCGAGGCGGGATTGGCGGTCTGCTGCTTGCGGCGCGACGGGGCCATGACCGAGTCTACGTCAGCGCCGTAGGCACGGGGTTCAAGGAGAAGGATGCCGCGTATCTCAAGGAGACGCTGGATCAGTTAAAGACGCGTACACCGGTCGTTCCGCTGAAGGGCAAGAATTACGTCTTCGCGCAGCCGACGCTGATTGCCGAAATCGAATTCCGTGCTTGGACCGACGACGGCAATCTCCTCCGCGCGTCCTACAAGGGATTGCGCGAGATCCAGGATAATGCCGCAGTCTATGCGCTGGACTGAGTGGCGCCTGCGGAGGTTAAAACAGCAACATTTTTTCCGGCCGCGCTCTTGAATCCGAAATTCTCAAAAACCAAATCGATTGCTGCCAGCCGCTGATAACAGGGCTGGCCTTGCTGGAGGCGCTGCCTTTCGGCGCTTCCGTACCCATGTTGCTTCAAGGAGGATATGGCTATGGCACCATCTTACGACTACGCACCCCTCTACCGCTCGAGCATTGGCTTCGACCGGGTCTTCAATCTTCTCGAAAACGCCCAGCGCGCCCGCTCGATCAGCGACTGGCCGCCCTATGACATCGTCAAGACCGGCGACGACAGCTACCGGATTTCGATCGCGGTCGCAGGCTTTGCCCAGGACGATCTCGACATCACGTTTCAATCCAACCTGCTGACCGTCACGGGCAAGAAGCAGGAAACGTCCGCCGAAGGCTACCTGCATCGCGGCATCGCCGGCCGGCCGTTCGAGCACCGCTTCGAGCTTGCCGACCATGTCAGGGTGAACGGCGCCGACCTGCAGAACGGCCTCCTTTCGATTGATCTCGTTCGTGAGATCCCGGAGGCCTTGAAGCCGCGGAGGATCGATATCCAGACCAACCCTGGTTTTGCACAAAAGGCCGCTCCGGCGCAGATCGAAGCGCAGAAGGCCGCCTGATCGAAACCCAGGAGAACGGGCGCCGTCGTGACGGCGCCCGTCGACATCGCGGGTTGGAAAGGAGAACTCATGAAACCCGATATGTTCAGACAACCTGTTACCATCCTTATCGGCCTTGGCTTTCCGGCCGAGGTCCGCACGGTCATGGATGCCTATCGGCATCTTGCCGACTGGCCAGCCTCAAACCGGAACACCGCGCATTCGATCGCGCTCAAGGCATGCAGTGCTGCGTTGCGCGGCGAGATCGAAGCGGAAACCGCTCGCGGCCTGTTTGCCGCCTTTGCCGAGAAACACGATCTCTTGGCGCCGGAAACCAACGTGATCGCCGCGTCACACCTGCGGCGTGATCGGGATCCGCACGTGCCGTGAGGTGGTCCGATGATGCACGATAGTTTGCAGCAAGCCGCGAGCAATGCTATGGCGGTGGGACCAATGGTCCTGCGCAGGGTATACAGAGCTCCGCAGGCCAATGGATGTGGTGAGAGCGCCGTCCTATTTGGCAGCCCGCGACACGCTCTCGCATCCTGACGAATTGTCTGGGATGATACGGCGAACCTTCGCTTCCAGAGCAGCGGTTAAATAATGCGATGGCCTTTCCGCGTGGGGGAACGTAGGCCGAGATTCTCCCGCCTTCCGGTATTGTAGTAGACGCTAGTGAGGCACTGGTTGCCGGCGAGGTCCAAAACTTGTCCGAGACCATGAAGGAGTACCGTTTCAGCATTCAGTTGGGCATGCTGGCTCGTAGGTGCAGTGCGGCGCCCACCTTTTCGGCCGCTACCCGCAGGCGCTTGTCTCTGGTCCATAGAGCCACTCGCTTGTCAAGAAGGTCCGATGCGAGCAAATGGGCATCCGTGTAGCCAATGCCCGTGCTGAAAATGCCATGGCGATCGATCATCGCCATGACTTCGTCGTGCGTGGCCACGACCGCTACGCG
>Ga0209437_100618_pt1 | contig 21685 bp, 23 predicted proteins | sample AraplaL_Cvi_mTSA_FD_184266 | JGI IMG/M metagenome (GOLD analysis project Ga0209437, IMG submission 184266) | Arabidopsis root microbial communities from the University of North Carolina, USA - plate scrape CL_Cvi_mTSA (SPAdes) (version 2) | ecosystem: Host-associated > Plants > Roots > Endosphere...
GAAGGATCGTTCTCTGCCTCATCGTGGAAGCGTACATACAGTTCCAGAGACGTGCGGATCGGATCTGCCTGCAGCGCTTCATCATTGCCCCACCGTTTGTAGGCTGCGATCTGCTTGCCAAACTGGGTTCCCCAGTCTCCCAGATGATTCACACTTACGGAGGTATAACCCGCTTCGTTATACAAACGATACAGCGCTGCACCGATTACAGTAGAACGCAAATGTCCGATACCGAAGGGTTTCGCGATGTTAGGGGAAGACATATCAATCACGACACGCGAACCCTGACCAAGCTGAAGCTTACCGAATGCGGCATCCCCCAGTTCTTTTAGCAGATTCGGCGCGAGCTCCTCCCGATTAAAGCGGATATTTACATACGGCCCGGCGGGAGTCGCTTCAATTCCAACTGCCTGCAATCCAGTTGCGAGCTCGATAGCAATAACTGCCGGTGCTTTTTTTAATGACTTCGCCAATGCAAAACAAGGGAATGCTGCATCACCCATCTCCGCTTGTGGTGGAACTTCCAGTAATCTCAGAACCTCTTCTTCATTCAATCCTGTTAAAGGCGCAATATCGGCCGCAGCCTGCTTCATCAACATGTCAAACACTCCTTATCCATTCATTATTGGCTGAAAATAAACACAAAAAAGCTCCCGTCTCTAAATAAGAGACGAGAGCTGACTTAACAGTTCCCGCGGTACCACTCTAAGTGAACAGTTGCTCTTCATATGCTTCAACATGCATACCAGTAGGACCTGTTCCGCTCGATGCGTATAACGGTCGCAAGCCGAGTTACCCTCAGACAGATCTGGCCTATCCCCAATCGGGATACGTACATCTTTTCGGATAACCATCTCACGGGTGCGGTTCACTCAGGTCATGTCATACCGGCTTCCACCTCTCCCGGCTCGCTGTCATGTATGGATCTGGCTACTCTCCCGATCATTGATATTCTTCGTTTCAATTCAATGCCATCATTATACATACCACGGTCAGACTTGGCAACCTGCATTAAAAATCCCCTACAGAAAGGCAACACATAGGCACATCGTCTCAGATGCCTGTGTTTCACTACCTTCCCTTAGGGGACCAAGGTCATTATCGGTTTTAATTATATGTTCCAGTGAAATAGTAATTATGCTACTGCTGCCATCAACCGGCAAGCTTCTGCACATCTGCGGCAAGCCTCTGCACATGCTTGGCAGTGATCGTGGTTGTGTTTGCCACACTCTGCGGCGCAAGCTTCACAAGCTTTCACACACAATTCGCATATTTCAGCAATGAAATCACTTCCACGTGTCATCGCTTGTGCAGCAAAACTGCAGATCTCCGCACATTCCCGATTCAAACGGATACAATCACGCAGCATCGCCAGATCATATTCTTTCAGACTCGATATGTAACATACGTTGCAAGCATTCATGCACTCCAGGCAAGCATCGATACATTGTTGATATTGTTGTTGTGTCATTTAAAGTTACCTCCCAGGCAAAGTTTGCTATGCTTCTTAATACCCAGTTGGGAGGAATATTGAATCATTTAACTTACTTTATCGCTTCCAATTCCAGTAATTGGTCACGAATGACAGTCTGGTCAAAATGTTCACCTATAAACACAGCAACATTAGGGACATCTCCCTGAGGTGTGATCTTCATGTAGTCCGATTCACGGTAGGCATACTGGAACCAGAAGCGGCTCGCCGTGTCACTAAATGATAAAATGCCTTTTGCTCGATACACATCACGTGGCAATGCGGATACAAATTGTTCAAACGCCTCGCTGTTCACCGGTTGACTGAAATAATGCGTATAGACCATGACATGTTCGTGTGAGGCATGAGGAGTTGCATTCTCGTGACTGTGGTCATGAACATGGCTATGGGATGCGTCAGTATTCGTATCATCGCCTTGGACTGTATGATCTGTATGTTCATGACCATGACTGCATCCATGTGCGCCACAGGCTTCTGTATGCACATGATGATCTTCGTGAGCCGGCTTATCTGCTTCAGAAGCTGAATCACGTACATGCACGTCTGCCCCACTGCGAAGCAACAGATCCATCTCCACCTCACATTTAACTGTAGGGATTACAGGTGCGAAGCCATTCCATTTTGCCAAAAGCTGTTCCAGATCCTTCAGTTCCTGTACACTCACCCGATCCGTTTTGTTCAAGAGAAGCACAGACGCACAGCGAATCTGCTCCTGCATCAGTTTAAAGGTCTGCCCCTTCTGCTCCTGATACAAACCAGATAGATGTGCTGCATCCACAACGGTAATGAGACTTTTCAGTTCCAGTCGCATGTAGAGTGAGGTCTCCGTTACCGCATCCAGAATCTCCATTGGATTCGCCGCACCGGTTGCTTCAATAACGATCACATCAGGTGATTCCTCCTGAACGAGATCAGCAAGTTGCAATCCCAAGTCACCACGTACGGTACAACAGATGCATCCACCTAACATCTCTGTCATGGGAACGGTGGAATCTACAATCTGACCATCCAGATTGACTTCGCCTAACTCATTCATTACTACTGCGGGACGCAAACCCTGCTGTTGCCAATGTTCGATCAACTGAACCAGCAGTGTTGTTTTGCCACTTCCCAAAAAACCTGACAGTATATATACAGGTATGGATTGTTCTTTTAAAATCGTTTCATTCATGCGTATACACCTCTCTGATTGTCCTTCTTGTAACCTAGTCTATCTATATCTAGCGAGTGTACACCATCCCGCATTCGTTATGCAATCATGTTCAATTCTTCCCCAGTACATTGCCTGATGCTAACGGATGGTCTATGCTATGAGGACATGTTGATTGAAGGAGGAAGTTTCATGACTAATTCAGTGGAACAACATCGCCAGGAAGCTCCGACCACGGTATCGTGCATGATTGTTACAGTGTCAGACACGCGTACCAAAGACACGGACACCAGTGGCCAGCTCATGCATCAGCTTCTGAATGAAGCAGGGTATCAGATTGTTGAATACATCATTACACCAGACGAAACGGAGAACATTCGAAGCATTCTGCAGGATGCAGCTGTTCGTGATGATATCGAAGCCGTGCTGCTCAGCGGCGGAACAGGGATTGCCCCCCGAGATACGACATACGAGGCGGTATCCTCACTACTCGACAAGGAACTCCCGGGTTTCGGTGAGATCTTCCGTTTTCTCAGTTACACCGAGGATATCGGTTCCGCTGCCATCCTGAGCAGAGCCGTCGCTGGAACAATCGGACGCACAGCGGTATTCTCCATGCCGGGTTCCAAAGGTGCCGTCAAGTTGGCCATGGAAAAACTCATTTTGCCTGAACTGCGGCATGTCATGCGTGAAATATATAAACCCGTCTGAAAGATCAGACGGGTTTTTCGGGTTTATTTTCAGCTGTTCGGTAAAGTACGAAGGGTATCTCGCTCTACTTACCTTAGTTGCCCCAGCACATGTTGGAACACCTGCATAACATCCTGCTCATACTTGTCCTTTTCCCCACCCGAAGCTGTATAAACGAGTGAGACGTATCCTTTGCTGCGAATCGTTGTCCGGCCAAGCGCATTCTCCAAGACAGCCTCATCACGATTCTCACTATACATTTGTTTCATGCTGGCAGCCCGGGTAGCTGCATCACTGAAAATATGGACTTTCACAATGTGTCTGCCACTTCCATTCAACAAATACATATAAGAAATCCCACCATGCCCGTCATCGGCAGACATATTATTCATCAGCTGAATGCCTTTTGCTTTAAAACTCTTACTGATCTCACTTACCAATTCACCGTTTAATCCGTGTCCTTGACTCTGTGCCCGCACATTTCCTTCATCTGTCGCTTCGCGGGTGTAGACCTTCCTCTCCTGTTCAATAGATGATGCCGAACAAGCCACCAGGGACCAGACACTTGTGATCAACACGCCACTTACAAGTATCGACTTCATTGTTCTTCCAACCAGACTTCGCCCTTTTCTATCAAAACACATGCCAATCCTTCCTTTCCAGCCACATGTACTGTGACCCAATCAGGTAGAATTAGCATGTCTTAGGACTTAGAATCTTATGCGGATGGCAGATCTGATATTGTATTGACCACAGTCCGACCTACTGCACCACCTTGGAGTATCGTCTCAAGCGTATGTGGCAACTGCTCTAGAGAAACTTCTCGGATTCCCAGTTCAAGCGCACGCTCCGGTTTCCATTCCCCGCCGAGCAGTTCCCACAATCGTTCCCGACGTTCCATCGGACAATATACAGAGTCTATACCAATAAGCTGGATGCCACGCAGAATAAACGGAAGTACCGTAGATTCAAAAGCTGTGCCTCCGGTTAACCCGGATACCGCTACTGCACCTCCGTATTGAATCTGTTTCAATCGCTCCGCGAGAGCAGGTCCTCCTGTTGGATCAACAACACCCGCCCATAGCTGTTTCCCCATGGCTCCTTTAGCTGGAGCATCAGCTTCTTCACGAGTAATAACCTCTGAGGCTCCCAAGTTTCGGAGCAATGACTCCTCCTGATCCTTCTTGCCTGTGCTGGCTGTTACTTCGAAGCCAAGTTTCGCCAGAACTGCCACTGCCATACTTCCAACGCCGCCCGTTGCACCCGTAACCAGAATCTTGCCCATCGCCGGTGTTACTCCAGCCTGCAACAGCGCATCTACCGAAAGTGCAGCCGTAAATCCTGCGGTTCCAATCGCCATGGCTTCTTTCTCACTGAGACCCGGTGGAAGAGGCACCAGCCATTCACTGCGCAGACGAGCATACTCGCTGTACCCTCCGTAATGGGATACGCCAGGTTCGAACCCTGTACTGATCACCCGATCTCCTGGTGCAAAACGTCCATTGACCGACTCCTCTACCGTTCCGGCCAGATCGATTCCCGGTATCATCGGGTATTCACGAACGACACCACCCTTCTCAAGAGTCGCGAGTCCGTCTTTATAATTGACACTGGAATATTGCACCTGTACCGTTACATCTCCATTCGGAAGATCTTCCTTCTTCAGTTGCTCTATTTCCGCTTTCACTCCGCCCTGTTCTTCTTTACGGACAACATATGCGTTAAAATGGTTTTTCATCGATAGCGACTCCTTCTTCGAATTTTATATATTTTTCCATTAAGCACATGAATTGTTCCTATTCAGGCTTAACGGCTACCTATTGATTTTATCTTAAGATTCCTGCTCAAGGTCAGTATCTCCTAAGCGTCAACAGATAGATTAGCGGGCCCACGATGGGGATGATCCCTGCCGCAACCCAAGCAGATGAACGTCGACTGCCTTTGGCATCCCTGTATATCGCAATCACGGAAAGCAAGGTCAACAGCACAAAATCAATCGTCATAATATGTACAAAGGAAGATTGCTTGAACGCGTCCACATATACATCCGGATGACCTTGCGTCACGGCATAGAATGCGGTCCCCAGCGTCAACAACAGAAGGACTACATGTGTCAACTTGTGGGCTGCTACTCTTCCAATTCCCGACTCCCGCTGACGACCAAAATGCAAGCTTGCGTAACCCGATGCTCTATTTGCGGATGATGACCACACATAGTAGGGAAGCAGGGCAAAAGCGCCTAGTCCAAAAGAAAGCAAGACAAAAGGCCAAGCCGGTACACGGCCACTTCGTTCTTTCACAGATGTTCTTAACAGCATACAGGCATAAACTGCCGGGAAAATACCTAACCACGAAAACACAGTAAGCAACCAAGGCTCTTTGCTTTGCACTGTAATCAGTTCTTTGAATATTGGATCACTTCCAAGTGACTGCCCCGGTGCCAACATCAATGCATAGGCAATAAAAGCGATCCAGACCAGTCCTAATATCCATCTCATGTCTGCACCTCCTCTTACTTTCATCCCCTACAGCTGTGGGATTGAAACAATGCTTGAATACTTAATCGGCATGAAGGAATTGCCCCAAAGCGTTGAAGCAAATTTAAATTTGCAAAAATGCAGAATTTGGCGTCTCCTGCGCTTTCCCGAGAAATAATTACTGAGTCGCCCCTTTAAACACGTGTTCTAAAAGTATGCTTTCCAGTATAACTTATTGAATTGCGCATGACCATTTCCAGTATAGCCTGCTACCTTGGCAGTCTGTCCATGAGATTTCTTACATATTGGTCCATCTCATCGAGTCGTTTAAGAAGAACGTATACACTTTATGAGCATCAAAAAGGCATAAGCCAGTATTCTTACCTGGTTATGCCTCATTGTCATTCTTGAGTTTAGATCATTCCTCTGTGGATTTCACATGTTCCGCAATGAGCTTCTGCTTCATATTCCATGCCGCAGGGCTGATGTTCACACGGTAGATCTCCGGGTTGAGCTTCCGTTGGTATTCAGGCCAGAACAGGTTCATCTGTTCCCGATGATACGCCCGAATCTCATCCAGATTAGGCAGCTCATATACTTTGCGTCCGTTCACAAAGATCGGCTCCAGCATATTGACCGCTTCGTAGCGGGTAACAGTTTTCTTCAGGTAAGGATGTAGCGGGTTGAACAGCTTGAGCGGTCCGCCCTGTAGCGGCTGCTCTTCATCTGGATAGCAGATATAATCCGCAATCGCTTTACCATGTTTCGGATCAATGATCCGGAACACTTCCTTTTTACCTGGAGTGGACACCTTTTCAGGATTGGCAGAGATTTTGATCGTAGGCAGCATGACACCGTCCACTTCACGCTCCACCAATTTGTACACTCCACCCAAAGATGGCTGGTCAGAAGCGGTAATCAGCTGTGTGCCAACACCCCATGTATCAATCCGTGCTCCTTGAGCCTTCAGGTTGAAAATCGTATTCTCATCCAAATCATTGGATGCTACAATTTTCACATAATCCAGGCCTGCCTCATCCAGCATCTGACGCGCCTGAATGGACAAGTACGCAAGGTCACCACTGTCCAGACGAATCGCATTCATCTTTTTGCCTTGGCTCTCCAACTTCTTGGCTGTCTTGATGGCGTGAGGTACTCCACTGTTTAACGTATCAAAGGTATCAACCAACAGCGTAACCTGATCAGGCAACACTTTGGCATACACGTCAAACGCCTCCTGTTCGCTCATAAAGCTCTGTACCCACGAATGGGCATGTGTACCTGCTGTTGGGATTCCGAAGCGCTCTCCGGCCAGCATGTTGGACGTTGCATGGAAGCCTGCTACATAAGAAGCACGTGCGCCCCAAATGGCAGCATCCGCTTCCTGTGCACGCCGTGTACCGAATTCGAGCAACGTATCCTGTTGTGCTACCTGTTTGATCCGCGAAGCCTTGGTTGCAATCAACGTCTGATAATTCATGAAGTTAAGTATCGCCGTCTCCACCAATTGTGTCTCCATAATGGAGCCTTCTACCCGAATGAGCGGTTCGTCAGGGAAAACAATTGCGCCCTCCTTCATGGAATGAATCGTCCCCTGAAATGAAAACTGGAGCAACTCTTCCAGAAAGACCGGATCGTAATTTTCCTCTTGTTTGGATAAAAACTTGATGTCGTCCATCGTAAACCGAAGCTGGCTGATATAGTTCACAATCCGCTCCAATCCGGCAAATACCGCATATCCGTTGCCAAAAGGAAGCTTACGGAAATAGGCTTCAAATACCGCCTTCCGCTTGTGAGTACCATTCACCCAATGGGCGTACATCATATTGATCTGATATTTATCCGTATGTAAAGCCAGGCTAGTTGTCTGCATTTGTCTCATCCTCTCTGACTTCCGCTCGTGCCCCCAGATCTCATCTGAGGACACGGGTTAACATATGGAGACTTATTCTTCATGATTCTGTTCATCCGTATTAAACAAACAAGTCTCCCGTAAAACTCTATACACCATTCACCACATTCATCTGGTTCCTAACAAGAGTTCAACCAAACAGGATTATCGATTAAATTACGCAAGGACTGTCTCACTCGCCTTAACCACCGAAGCACCCAGGCTGGAACGAAAATGTCCAAGCGCCCACTCATGACCTGCCGGATTAAAGCTGGCAACAGCATCTTCATATACCGTAATATGAAAACCTTTGTTGTAAGCGTCCACTGCGGTATGCAATATGCAAATATCCGTGCATACCCCTATGAGTGCAATATCCGTAATGCCACGTGCACGCAGTCTGAGTTCCAGATCGGTCCCACAGAATGCACTATATCTCGTCTTATCCATCCAACGAATATCGTTTTTCCGTTCTTCCATCACTTGGGCAAGACGTCCATATAACTGTCTTCCCTCCGTATTTCTGATGTTATGAGGTGGGAAAAGTACTGTCTCCGGGTGGTACGGATCATTTTCTTCGTGTAGATCCACGGCCATGATTACCTCATGCTTGTTCTTACAATAGGCCTCGGTTACAGCTGCAATCGTCTCTTCGATCTCTACTGCCGGCTGACCTACAGGCAAAGAACCTGTCACAAAATCCTTCGTAAAATCAATCACAATCAGTGCTTTCATCGTCAACACTCCCTTAGCCAGAAATGGTTGATCCTGATTCAATCCCATTGACACATCTTCACTTTGTTACGTATAGATGGAAAGGCGTGGTACGAGTTCTGTAAAACGATATAGCTGCGCCGGACGCTGCGAGTACTGGTTAGAACTCACCAAGTTCCCCTCTTCATCCCGTACCTCTTCCACAATGCCTTTGCGACTGCGGGTAGACGTAATCTTGCGAATGAAGTTTGGTTCTTCAAAATCCGGTACAACACTTTGAATAACCTGGTATAATTCACTTAATGTAAAATCACGTGGCAAGAACTGACGAGCAATCGTCGTTTCCAGCATCTGCTGTTGAATGCGTCGATAAGCATCTTCGATGATTGTTCTGTGATCAAAGGCAAGTTCCAATTCTTGCAGCGCCTCCTGAATGGTGAACAATCCAACATCTTCAGCATCATCTGCTGCTTGGCGTTGATCCAGCATCCATTCTTCCACAAGCGCGAAAAATGCGTGAGAGATAATCCAGCCCCTCGGGTCACGACCCGGCTGACTGTATACATTCAAGTACTCCAGATGTCCACCGTCTACACCTGTCTCTTCCATCAGCTCACGCTTTGCTGCTCCGTAGATGGATTCATTCTCCTGACAAAAACCACCGGGTAAGGCCCATCTACCTGCAAAAGGCCAGCCTTTGCGCTTGATCAGCATCACTTTCAGTTCCCGAATGGGAAGTGTCTTGGTCACCGTCTTGCGCTCCCGCTTGGTCAAGGTGAACATAACGATATCCGCAGGAACACCATCGGGGGTACGATATTTCTTGGAACTATAGGCACGTGCTGCTTGTTCGTCGCTCTCTGCATTGAAGTGTTCATAGTTTTCGTTCATGGGTGCACCACCGACTATTTTCATTTTGATAATTTCATTATGACATAATAATATTTTTTGTCAACTGCGGGATTCGTGCGTTATTTTCTCGGACGTGCTATACGGAATGTAGCCGTAGCCATGCACCCCAACGTGCCCGATGCATCACGAACCTCCGATTGAGTCGTAACACTGCGTCCAGCCTGATGTAGTACCGTAGCCGTCACCGTTAATTCTCCTTGTTTCATCGGTGCGAGAAAATGTACGTTCAGATTCGTTGTCACACAGCCATCTACTTCCATTGCTGCTGTTGCAACCATCCCCATAGCTTGGTCCATCAGTGAAGTCAGTACACCCCCATGTATAATCCCCATGGAGTTGGTATGATGTTCGCCTGCTGTCAACGCGATCTGTACTTCTTTGCCATCTCCTTTAATATATCGACATCCGAGAAATCCCCAGAATCGTCCGGCTCCGTCTTCTACCATTTTGTCCAAAATGCTCATTATTCATTTCTCCTTTATTCACTGTACGTATCAAGCTCTCTTGATGTCATGTGTCGTTAACATTAGAAAAATCAGCGTGCCACACAAAATAACCCCACAGCGTGGAGCTTTGCTTGGAATTATATTCCGAGTACCTGGCGATAGCCACTCCACGTTAACAGTTATGCAATGTAAGAAAAGCTTCTGATCGAAGCCTTATCGATGATGCCACATTCGTGGTTTAGCAGTTGCTTTTCTTGCGATTATCGAATCCTTCAGCTCCGCTGAAAACTTATAATTTTATAATCATCAAAAAAGGCGCGGACAGCGTCCGCACCCTTCCGTCATTTAACCGCAACTGGTCGGAGGTGAATCCGTTCCAGCCTCCACGTTTACTTTTTCGGAAACCGTATCCCGGATTACCGAGATCACGAGTTGAAGCAAGTAGTTGATGTCGCTCTGGCTCTGCTGGAATTCCGTAACCAATGGAATACTGTCCAGTTCGCTTTGCAGATCTTCAATTTCCTGTTCAATTTTGCTGACCATCTCCACATTTTTGAAGCTCTCAAAAGCAACGATTTCTTTTTGCTTCTTCTTGATCGTTGCAATCAACTGCTGGATGCGCTCATGATCACGAATTTTGGTTTCAGCCTGTTGAAACTGTCTAACTTCCTCACTCGTTCCGAGCATATCAGCCAACTCTTTGGCTTTTCCCATAATGTCGTCGCGTATGACCAGATTGCGCGTATCGTAGGTAGGCATTCCGTAATGGTTGTACTGCACTTCTTCCTGCGCCACTGAAATCGCTCCATTCTATGAGATGATATAAGATGAATACTCATGTTGCCCTAGCTCAGTTGACTCCTGAGTGACCGCTTCGGTGTCGGATTGTTCTTTTGATCGCTGTTGTCTCCGGATTTTTTCGATTGAAAATTGATCAAGGTTAAAATTCGGAGACAAAGGCGAACGCTTCGCTTCTACAGAATCGATTCCGTCACCTTCGCTACGCTCGGCCGCAACCCCACTAAGTGCAAAAATCATTCATCTTATTGGTGTGTGTATTACTGATTGGCAGCTACCGGCTCAGAGAGCAGGTTGCCCCGAATATAAAAAGTCATCGGATCGGTGATTTCCACTTGTACGAAAGTACCGATCAACTCTTTGGGTCCTTCAAAATGCACCAGCTTGTTGCTGCGCGTACGTCCTGCCAGAACTTCGGAATTCCGCTTGCTCTCACCTTCAACGAGCACTTCAACGACTTTACCACGTTGTTCTTCATTGCTTCGATGGCTATATACGTTGATCGTTTCGTTCAAGCGCTTCAAACGTTCCTTCTTCACTTCCATCGGTACGTTGTCTTCCATCACCGCAGCCGGTGTACCTTCCCGTGGGGAATAAATAAAGGTATAGGCAAAATCATACCCTACTTCACGGACAAGGGAAAGTGTATCTTCAAACTGTTCTTCCGTTTCCCCCGGAAAACCAACAATAATATCCGTTGTCAACACAACATTCGGGATGGCCTTTTTAATTTTGTCAGCCAGTTTCAGATAGTGTTCCCGGCTATACTTGCGGCTCATACGTTTGAGTACTTCCGAACTGCCAGATTGCACCGGTAGATGAATGTGCTCTACCAGATTTCCGCCCTTGGCCAGCACTTCAATCAAGTGGTCATCGAAGTCACGTGGATGACTGGTTGTAAACCGTACTCGCGGAATATCAATTTGGCGAATGGCATCCATCAAGTCACCAAAGCTGTAGTTCAGATCGGTGAAGTCCTTGCCGTACGCATTCACATTTTGACCAAGCAGAGTGATCTCCTTAAAGCCTTGTCGTGCCAAATCCCTAACTTCGGCAATGACATCTTCAGGACGACGGCTGCGTTCTTTGCCCCGCGTAAACGGAACGATGCAATATGTACAGAACTTGTCGCAGCCATACATAATGTTCACCCAGCCGCGCATACCCTCACGTTTCTTAGGCAGGTTCTCAATAATGTCGCCTTCCTTGGACCACACCTCAACAACCATTTCTTTGCTGAACAGTGCTTCCTGGATTAGATGTGGCAGTCGATGCACATTATGTGTACCAAAGATCATATCCACAAAGCCATGCTTCTGCATAATTCGGTTGACGACGCCTTCTTCTTGGGACATACACCCGCATACACCAAGTAATAATCCCGGACGTTCGAGTTTTAACGTTTTCATGTGACCAAGCTCACCAAATACTTTATCTTCCGCATTTTCTCGTATGGCACATGTGTTGAGCAGAATAATATCAGCTTCTTTGCGATCCTCTGTAGCCTGATATCCCATAGACTCTAGGAGTCCTTTGATAGTCTCCGAGTCATGCTCGTTCATCTGACATCCATACGTATATACAATATAGTGTTTGCCTTGCCCTATGTTTTTTAGTTCATCGGGAACGGCATTTTCGTATAACACCTGAACGTCTTCCTTGCCCCGCTGTTTCTCCTGACGATGATTGGGTTCCGACTTGATGTTAATCTCACGGCCCCGGATTCTTATCTTTTTGCTGAATTCATCTTGCGAAATTACTTTGGCATCGGAGAAATCAAAATATTGGGAGTAATCCTTTTTTGAGTCTTTAGCCATTTCCTTCGGTCACTCCTTACAGCCTCTATTAATAAAAAATCGTTCATTCATCCCTGTTCCACGTGAATTACTTGCTTGGAACAGTAAAAGAGCATTACAGCAAATTATAGCATGAATTGGGCTGTAGTTCCACATGCAAACCGCATGTCCCTTCGTCTAATCCGAGACATGCCATGCTCAGAAGAACACTTAGAAAATACAAAAACCTGAGCCTTGCCATCAGGGCTGGAATTAACCGACCCTTAATGGCTGTGCTCAGGTTTATACGTTATTCAGACCGCCCTAATTGGCTTCTGAAGCTATTCCATGTAATTAATCGATGATTTCAGCAGTGTCGCCATTACGAGCGCCAGCAGCGTTAGCTTCATCTGTATCAATATGCATGTCCAGTGCGAAAGAATCGGATACACGAGCCAGTACATTTTCCAGTACAAGACCGCGATCTCCGCCGAGGCGAACTTTCAGCATTTGTTTGTCCTCGATACCCCATTTAGCAGCATCAGAAGTATGGAAGTGAATATGACGAGCAGCAACGATAACACCTTTATCGATCGTTACTTCGCCAGCAGGGCCTTTAATCGTGATTCCTGGTGTACCTTCAATGCTTCCAGATTCACGTACAGGTGCTTTAACACCAATCGCAAATGAATCTGTCATGGAGATCTCCAGTTGCGTTTCAGGGCGAACAGGTCCAAGAATACGCACTTTATCAAACTGTCCTTTCGAACCAATTACCGCTACTGTTTCGTTAGCAGCGTATTGGCCAGGCTGGGACAGAGGTTTAAATTCAGTCAGTTCATAACCTTTGCCAAACAAAATTTCAACGTGCTCTTGGGATACATGAATGTGACGGGCAGATACGCCCACAGGTACTGTTTTGCTCATTGTAAATTTCACTCCTTGTTTATCTATGGCCTGTACTCAGGCTCTTAACAATCCAATGGTATTATACCCCTTTTTGGAGTGAAATGAAAACGAACTGGTGAAAATTCATGAAATACACTTATTTCACCATCATTCCCCTCCTTTATTTGGAAAACAAGCTTTATTCAACCCATTCTGTCCCACAGACCACTTCACGATTTTAAGTTAGGCCTTTAACTTTGGATTGCTCTCTGGCAAGTGTTCCCCCAGATAACTCATTGCATTCCCCCACAACCAGCCCCGTACTAATTGTTCATCATAATGCTTGAGGAGGATTTCCGTCAGTCTTGGATAATGCCCCGAGTGTTCAAGTCTCTGAATATACGTTGAGATTCCATCAAAATCAGACCCCATCATCAGATGGTTCTGTCCGCCCTGAGAACAGATCTGCTCGATATGAGGCAGCAGGTCTTCGATAAGCACTTCCCCCTCCTGTTTAACAAACCAGGGTACAAACGTCAGTCCGATCCGCCCTTCCCGGGCAATGATGGCCTGGATCTGATCATCTTTTAGATTACGCACATGGGGACATACGCTATAGCTGTTGGAGTGGGAGGCGATAAAAGGACGCTTACTCAAGTCAGCCAGTTCCCAGAACCCTTTCTCCGTCAGATGCGACACATCCAACAGCATTCCGATTTCATTACACTGGTGCACCAGTTCTTTCCCTTTCTCGGTCAGACCTGCCCCACGCTTCTCCATGACTCCGTCAGCCGCCCAATTGGCATAATTCCACGTTAATCCAATGATTCGAACGCCCATCTGATAACATAACTCCAGATAGAACAGGTTGCCCTCTAGACCATCTACACCCTCCAGTGTGATTAATCCCCACGGCCCCTCTGTTTGCCCAACCTGAGCCACCTGTTCACGCCATAACAACGTCTGTGTGCCGCCAGGCCGCTCTTGATTTCTCTCTACACGTCTACGATAAATCTCCAACTGCCCCATCACATGTTCAAACTTGCCTCTGCCAAGTACTTCGGGTAAATAGATGGCGAACGCCTGCAACCCTACTTTCCCCTCTTTCAAGCGTTGCAAATTCACATCCAGTTCTGGAGCATCTTCAAAAGAAAGAGCAGGCTGCATCAAAATTTTGCTCAGTGCATCACAGTGAAAATCAGCTACACGCCAATCAGACATGGACATCTTATACCCTCCTCAATATTTTATTGCAAAGAAAACGCAAAAAAACCTGTCTACATCCATCGTAAACAGGTTCAATGCATACTGCATGTATTATCTGGGCTCCACAATCAGCTTAATGGCCGTTCGGTCCTCGCCGTCGATCACAATGTCTGTAAAAGCTGGAATACAAATCAGGTCAACTCCGCTTGGTGCTACAAATCCCCGGGCTATCGCTACCGCTTTAATGGCTTGGTTCAGTGCTCCCGCTCCAATTGCCTGCAGTTCAGCATTTCCACGTTCACGAAGAACCCCTGCAAGAGCGCCGGCTACAGAATTAGGATTGGACTTTGCTGAAACTTTTAATACATCCATGGTAAGTACCTCCCTGGGAATGTTGAAAGTTTGTTTCCACTTACTAGATGTTATTCGCGGGAGGCAAAAAAATTCCTTCTTTTTAGACGGGTTTCCCTGCAAAATGGGACAATACCCCTATTCCATGCGCCACTCGTCCTCCATCAGACGAATTTTTTCGATGCGTGTTGCCGCCCCTGTAGCTTCATCAATTTCAACAAACACACCATGGAAATGCCATTTGCCATCATCCACAACGAAACGTACCGGGAGCTGGGTGTAGAACTTGCGCAGCACGGCCTCACGCTCCATACCCAATATGCCGTCACGCGGCCCTACCATGCCCGCATCCGTCAAGTATGCCGTTCCTCCAGGCAAAATCCGATCATCGTTACTCTGTACATGTGTATGTGTACCTACAACGAGAGACGCACGTCCATCCAGATGCCATCCCATGGCAATTTTCTCTGACGTCGCTTCAGCATGCATATCGACCAGAATACATTTATAGTCCTGACGCAGCTCATCAACAATCTCATCAGCTACACGGAAGGGGCAATCCAGAGCAGGAAGGAACGTTCTTCCTTGCAGATTGACAATGGCCAGCTCTTTCCCTTCGCCTTTGACAACCGTGTATCCTCGTCCTGGTGTACCTGGTGGAAAGTTTGCTGGACGAATCATGCGAGGCTCATCATCTATAAAATCAAAGATATCCTTATTGTCCCAGGTATGATTGCCAAGTGTAATACCATGTACACCCCAGTTGAAAAACTCATTTGCGATTGCACCGGTAATGCCACGACCTGCTGCCGCATTTTCACCATTCACAATCACCACATGTGGCTTATACTTCGATTTCAGGTACGGTAGATTTTCCTTTAATGCCTTACGTCCCACGTTGCCTACGATGTCACCTATAAACAAAACTTTCATTGATTACTGCCTCCTCAATTCCTGCAAAGTCCTTTTACTTCAAATGTTGAACCTTTGCAGGACTCTATCTCTTTTCCGTGATGTGTAGTTTGTACAAAAGCCTTTTAGAGGTTGTTCAAAAAGCCTGCTTTTGATTACAAAGGATGCCTATCAGCATCGAATATGGAATTCAGCCGAATAAGCATATGCTCTTTTTGAACACTCACTTTAAGAGGCTATCAAAAGGAAAAGTGGCCCATTACTGCGGCCACTTTTCCGTATTGCTCTATTTTGCGTATTCAACCGCACGGGTTTCCCGGATGACGGTGACTTTGATGTGACCCGGATAGTCGAGTTCATTCTCAATCATCTTCGTGATGTCACGGGCGAGGCGGAAGGCTTCAGCATCATCGATCTTCTCAGGCTGTACCATAACACGAACTTCGCGTCCGGCCTGAATGGCGTACGATTTCTCGACACCTTCGAAGGATTCTGAAATCTCTTCCAGCTTCTCCAGTCGTTTGATATACGTTTCCAGCGTTTCGCGGCGTGCGCCTGGTCTTGCTGCGGAGAGCGCATCTGCTGCACCAACCAACATGGCAATGACCGAAGTCGCTTCGCAATCTCCGTGATGGGACGCGATACTGTTGATTACAACCGGATGTTCTTTGTACTTCTTCGCCAGCTCCACGCCAATTTCGACGTGTGATCCTTCCACTTCGTGATCCAGCGCTTTACCGATGTCATGCAATAGACCTGCACGTCTTGCCAGAGTTACGTCTTCTCCGAGTTCGCCAGCCATCAATCCAGCCAGATAAGCGACTTCCATCGAATGTTTCAAGACGTTCTGACCGTAACTTGTACGGAACTTCAACCGGCCCAAAATTTTGATCAGATCCGGATGCAGACCATGCACGCCCACTTCAAAGGTAGCTTGCTCACCGTATTCACGGATACGCTCATCCACTTCTTTGCGGGATTTCTCAACCATCTCTTCAATCCGTGCCGGGTGAATACGTCCGTCAGCCACCAGTTTCTCTAGGGCAGTACGGGCAATCTCACGGCGAATCGGGTCAAAGCCCGACAGAATAACAGCTTCTGGCGTATCATCGATAATGAGGTCAATCCCTGTAAGGGTTTCAAGCGCACGGATGTTACGTCCTTCACGACCGATAATCCGGCCTTTCATTTCTTCATTTGGCAGGGTAACAACAGATACCGTTGTTTCCGCTACGTGGTCAGCCGCACAACGTTGGATGGCGAGTGTAATAATCTCGCGGGACTTTTTGTCCGCTTCTTCCTTCGCTTGTTGTTCAATGTCCTTGATCATTTGAGCCGTCTCATGACGAACTTCCTGTTCTACGTTGGACAGTATGATACTGCGTGCGTCTTCCATGGTGAGGTTGGATATACGTTCCAACTCTGTCACCTGGTTTTTGTAGATCATTTCGATCTGCTGCTGAGTCTCATCAATTCGTTTCTCTTTGTTAGCCACTTGCTCTTCTTTACGTTCGAGTGATTCCAATTTTTTATCCAGCGACTCTTCTTTTTGCAACAATCGTCTTTCTTGTCGTTGAATTTCATTCCGACGTTCACGAGTGTCTTTTTCAGCTTCAGCACGAATGCGATGGATTTCATCCTTCGCTTCCAGCACCGTTTCTTTCTTCAGTGCTTCTGCCTCTTTCTTCGCGTTCTCCACGATTTGTACGGCAGCTTGTTCCGCACTAGAGATTTTAGCCTCTGCAAGAGATTTGCGAATAAAATACCCTACTCCGAACCCAATGATTAGCGCGGCCACAACGAGAGCGATCGTGATTGCAGGATTCATACTGTTCACCTCCTCGTTGGTTCCTCCAAGGCATTCCTTGGGTCAATTTGCAGTTTTCAAACCTTACATATTTTTGGGAATAACGAATACTCACGGCGATCCCCCGCCGATTTTCATTTCACATGTACATGTTTCCACGTACTCTTCACTGTTTCCAGCGAACCCATAATTAAGAATGGTATAAATCTTAAGAAACCGAAACCACTTTTTTGGAAGGAAAAAGGGTTGTCCATTTCTTACAGACTCATGTCCATTTTAGTATTTGACGAAAGAAATTGTCAAGAGAATGCAGTATAGAGACTCTAGTCTGCTAATCCCATAACAACGCTTCGTCATCTTCAGGGTCCCCAGCCTCATCTTCTTCAATTAAACAATTCACGACCCGGCGTACCATATCCATTGAAAAACCACGTCTCATTAAGAAGGGAAGCGTTTTATTTTTCTTCTCTTTGACGTCCCCTTTGACCTGATTCCATTTTTTTCGTCCGGCACTCATAGCAGTCTCAAATTCCGCATCCGTACTGACACCTTCCAGTGCTTCAGCAATGAGATCATTGGCAATGCCCTTTTGACGAAGCTCTTGCCTTATCCACAGTTTTCCCTTCCGCTTGCCCTCCATACGCTGTCTTGTCCATTCCTTCGCAAATAGGTCATCATCCACCAGCTTCTCCCGCTCAAGTCGATCCAGCGTCTCTTCAATTAAAGGTGCAGCGAACTCTTTCTGACGAAGTTTCTGACTTAATTCATGACGTGTACGCGGCTTATGCTCCAAGAAACGCAGAGACTGTGCATACGTCCGTTGTCGCTCGTCAGCTACAATGATTTCTTCCAGATCCTTCTTCATAAACGTATTGCCTTGAGTCATCCTGTATTTAATCATTACATCTTCAAGAACCGTAAGGGAGTGGATGCCAAAAGTGATTCGATAACGAGCTTGCCTGTGCTTCGTTCGTTCTACACGTGTAATAACAAGTTCTTCGTTGTCCGGAAATTGGGATAGGCCGTCCTGTTCTGCTTCTTCATATAAATCCTCGTCATGTTGATCCATTCAGGTCTCCCCTTTCACATCATTTTCAATCTGATTACGCCAAGCACATCTTCACAAATGACAGAGAATACTAATACAAAAGGCCGGGAACTCAGCCCGGCCTTTATCTCCACAGTTAGCGTGCCAACAGCCCCTGTCCATTGGGACAGGGGCTGTTGGACAGCAAGAGCAATCCCACTAAAGTCCATTATCCAGATTGATCCAAGCTCAATCAGATAAGTTTACGGAGTTCAGTGGGAAACACCCTCAGGGCCCTCCCTACAAGGAAGGATGTGAGAGATTACTCGTTGATTTCAAACAATTCTTGTTCTTCTTCTGCTTCTTTTTGTTGCTCTTCACTAGTTGGCGCAGGAACTGCGGTAGTCAAGTTACTAGCTACCCGAATTTTTTGTTCAATGATTTCAGCAATATCTTTATGCTCTTTCATGAACTGCTTCGCGTTCTCACGGCCTTGTCCTAAACGCTCGCCTTCGTAGGAGTACCATGCACCACTTTTATTAACGATGTCCAGCTCTGTACCAATGTCAATGATACTGCCTTCTCTCGAGATACCCTCACCGTACATGATATCCACTTCCGCTTGTTTAAACGGAGGTGCTACTTTGTTTTTCACAACTTTAATACGAGTACGGTTACCAATCATGTCATTGCCTGATTTGATACTCTCAATACGACGTACATCCAGACGTACCGTAGAATAAAACTTCAGAGCACGACCACCAGGTGTTGTTTCCGGGTTACCAAACATAACGCCGACTTTCTCACGAAGCTGGTTGATGAAGATTGCGATTGTTTTGGATTTGCTGATTGCACCAGACAATTTACGCAACGCCTGAGACATCAAACGCGCTTGCAAACCAACGTGTGAATCACCCATTTCGCCTTCAATCTCTGCTTTTGGAACCAATGCAGCTACAGAGTCAATAACGACGATATCTACTGCACCACTGCGTACAAGAGCTTCTGCAATTTCCAGCCCTTGCTCACCCGTATCTGGCTGAGATAGAAGCAATTCGTCAATGTTAACGCCCAATTTGCTTGCATATTGAGGATCAAGAGCATGCTCGGCATCGATAAATGCTGCTTGTCCACCAACACGTTGTACTTCAGCAATCGCATGCAATGCGACAGTTGTTTTACCTGAAGATTCAGGTCCATATATTTCAACAATACGGCCTTTAGGCAAGCCACCTGTTCCTAATGCAATATCCAAAGCCAAGGAACCGCTGGGAATAATTTCCACATTCATATGAGTGGACTCACCCAGTTTCATGATGGATCCTTTACCAAATTGCTTCTCTATTTGACGGAGCGCCATATCAAGCGCGGCACGACGGTCTGACAATAAGCTCACACCCTTTACTGTTTATAAGATAATGATACCTTGTTTTAACACGTTTGCCAAGCTTTTTTTCGAACATACATTCGTTTTTTTTGTGAAGGCCGAGGCGCCTCTTCCTCAAAGAAACTTTCCATTAAACAGAAAAAAGAACCGTAAACAAGGCTGTAAAGCCTAATTCTACGGTTCTTCCGTCTTTCTTAATTATACTTCCTTAGAGCTTCAAATGCAATCGAAGCTATTAACTAATCAATCCATCGCCACAAGTTTTTGCCATAAGCGATAGAGAATCGCTTTGGCTGAACGAATGCGAACAGTCTCGCGATTACCATTAATACGCAGCTCATGAATTTCCGTCTCTTTTCCACGTTCAGCAAGAGCGATGAAGACAAGTCCGGGTGGTTTGCGTTCCGAATATCCCGGTCCAGCTACACCAGTAACAGCCAAGCCAAAATCAGCATCGCCAATCATGCGGATCTGCTCAGCAAGCACTTTTGCAACCTCAGGACTTACCGCCCCAGGTGCATCTTCACCTTCCAGATAATCATGAGGCACATTCAGCAGCTTTTCCTTAATTTCATTGGAGTAACAAACAATTCCACCTTTGAGCATTGAGGCACTTCCCGGTACAGAGGTCAGACTTTGCATGACAAGCCCTCCTGTACAGCTCTCAGCAGCGCTAAGCGTCAGCCCCATGTCAGACATCATGGTTACTATCGTATACTCTATAGGCACATCCTCGTTCGCGTAGAGATGTTCTGTCAAACGCTCCCGAATCTGAACCTCCATCGCATCCAGCTTCAGCTTCGCCTCTCCCTCACTCGCAGCCTTAGTAGAGACACGTACCGTAACTTCGCCTTCGCTGGCGTAAGGAGCAATCGTAGGGTCTGTCTGCGCGTCAATCAGATCCAGCAGTCGATCTTCCAGAGCAGATTCACCAATACCAGCAAATTTGAGCATTCGGGAATAGATCGGCATTTCTTCTGTGAGCACATGCTGGAACAGCCAAGGCTTGACTTCCTGTTCAAACATTGGAATCAGCTCCTTAGGTGGTCCAGGCATCACAATATAATGTTTATCATTATCAGAAATCGCATTTCCTGCCGCAAGGCCCGTTTCATTGGCCAGAGGTGTACCACCATCAATAACGATCGCCTGACGGCGGTTATTCTCTGTCATGTCCACATTACGATCTCTGAAAAAGCTTTCGATTTTGTCCATCGCCATTCGATCTGTATGCAGTTTTCGATTAAGAACAGCTGCGAGCGCATCCTTCGTCAGATCATCTTGAGTAGGTCCGATGCCACCGGAAAATAAAATAACGTCTGCACGGCCCTGCGCAATGCGAATAGCTTCACTAAGTCGGTTCAGGTTATCCCCAACCACCGTTTGGAAATATACATCGATCCCCATCGCAGCCAATTCACGGGATAGGTATCTGGCATTGGTATTGACGATTTGTCCAAGCAGCAGCTCTGTGCCAACTGCAATGATTTCTGCCTTCATTTGAGCATCCTCCTGTACATGTGGTGAGTGATCAAAGGGCAATAGGATAATTTCCTATTGCCCCTGACCCAATGCTTCCTTCATGATTACCCATTTTAAGAACAAACCATTATGCTTTTGTTAAATGAAGCAGGTTTTTGTTTTTGATAAAGTAATCAACACCCGACCAGATGGTAATAAGCGCTGCTGCCCATACAGCGATAATATCGACGTGAATACCCGTGTATGAAAACGGGAAATTGTTTAGCAGCAACAGCACAAT
>Ga0209437_100620_pt1 | contig 21541 bp, 14 predicted proteins | sample AraplaL_Cvi_mTSA_FD_184266 | JGI IMG/M metagenome (GOLD analysis project Ga0209437, IMG submission 184266) | Arabidopsis root microbial communities from the University of North Carolina, USA - plate scrape CL_Cvi_mTSA (SPAdes) (version 2) | ecosystem: Host-associated > Plants > Roots > Endosphere...
TACGACCGCCATCGCGAAGTCCATCTCGGGATCGGCACGCAGGCACGCATCCGTCAACGACTGCACGTGATGGGTAGGTACACGAACGTCGCCGACCTGAATCACGCGGGCCAGCGACACCTGGTAATCGTCAGGCGATCCGCCGAGACCCGCCTCCGAAAGCGCGGCCTCTAGCTGATGGCGTACCGCGTTGTCGGAGGTCGTGCGGACGGCCTCAAGCTCGACGTAGCGCCGGCCGAGATTCTGCACGTGCCCGAGCCACTCCGACTGGGTGGCCTCCGATGCGCGTTGGAACCATTCCATACCAGGAACCTTGCTCCAGCGCTCTCGCAATGCCTGGAGTACGAAACGCCGGTCGTTCGCGTCCTCCTCGGTCTCGCCTTCGTCGCCGCGATCGACGTCCTCCATGACCAAGCCTTCCGAGACTGAGCGCAGAGATCCGCGGTAGTCGTTCCCGGATGCCGCGGATGGGTAGGCCGACGACAGAGAATCCACGTCGCCCGTGGCGGCATGGACAGACGAGACGACAAACGAAAGCGCAACCGACAACGCGAGAATGTGGTGTTTTTGTGTGAAGCGGGGTGGGTGCATATCAATCCTCCTTGATGCGGGGAGGATGTTATGGGCGTGGCCCTGAGGCGTATGTACGGCTACCCCGACCGAGCACGTAATGCTTGTCCGAACCGCCAACCGCTGCGCTTAAGCGCCTTCGCCCGCCTTCAGCGCCTCGCGCACGTCCCGCAGCAATACCTTCGCCCCCGAATGCAGGAAGACGACCTGTCACTATCCACCGGTCAGTTGGAATACGAACGACCACATGGAACTACCGCTGTTGTTCGGCCCGCCAATCGCCGTGACAAGGATCTTTCCCTTCGAATCGATGAGCATGTGCCGCATGTAGTTGATCTGGGCGTCTTCCCCCTTGAACCGTCTTGCCCCGCCGTCACCAAAAGTGAGGTCCCGCGAACCTGACGGCTGGAAACGTGCCACCAAGAGCTCCGAATCCGTCACGGGGCTATCGCTCACGCCCCCACCTGCAACGATCTTGCCGTCGTCCTGGACAGCGATCCCTCCGCGAAAGCTTGCCTGGTAGGCGCCCACGACACCGTAGAGGAGGAATTTCCCGCGATTGAACGTGTCGAGAGGTTTCCCAGAAGCATCAAGACAGGCCAGCAGGCCGAACTCCTGATACGTCGTCCCGGACACGGTCGTCAGGGCTCCGCAAACTGCAACTCCGCCATCCGGAAGGCTTGCCGCGTGGTCGAAACTCATCTGATAGAGATTTTCAGGGGCGACATCCGCAGCGTCAGCGTCGAAGAAGGCATATCCGTCGTCGCCGAACGAGCGATCGATGGAACCGTCCTGATTGAACCGCCAGGCCACCAGTCGCCGAACGGGAACCGCCGTGACGTCGTAGAATTCGCCGAGAACCGTCACTCGGGCATCGCTCCCGACGACGATTGAAGTCGCTCCCCACTGTCTGTAAGCCCACTCGCCATCGGTCACGTAGCCCGTACCGTTGAAACGGGTATCCAGCCTCCCGTCCGACTGCAAACGCATCAGTGCATAAAAGGGGCCGAAAGCCGAACCAAGCAGACAGTAGAAGGTTCCATCATCCGCGACCGCCAATGCCGTTCCAGAGCCGGCCGCCTGCTCATCCCCTGTGACATCGGACGCCGCCTTGCACGAGGTCGATTCGCTCGGCGAACCAGGTATTTCAATGCGGTGAATGATCTTACCGCCGTCGCCGAAGGTCGAATCGAGTTCACCCGCTTCGGTGAAGCATATCAATGCGACCTCAAAGCGACTGTTGTTACTGTCCTTAACGGCGGCGAGGACACCCCCTCCCTCGCGGAGCCACAAGCCGATCGGTTCACCGAAGCGAATCTCGACGAATTCCGCTATCCACCCGCCCCGTCCAAAGCTAGTGTCCACGTCACCATTACGGGCGGTGCGCGCGACGAATAGCGTACTGACGTCCATACCGCTTTCAACGTTGGCCAGGTAGATCCATTCGTCTGACGGCACCGCCATGTGCGGACGAGTCATGGGCTGCGGAAACGGCAGCAGGAACTCGTACTCGGTGTCGCCCGGCGCTGTCTTCCCGGCCTGGGTGGCAGGCACTTTCTCTTGACGCTCCATCATCGCCTCCGTGCAATGAGTGGTGGTCGAAACGACGACCTACCTGCACTTGAGACTACGCTGCCCACGCAGCATGCGCGAGGTCGCGATATGAGGGTCGACTCAGAGCTTATTAAGGAGATTCAGCTACCTGGCCGGAAAATGCATAGCGATTGGCAATAATCGCTGCCTTGTACGCGAGGTTGTGTCTCGAAGGTAGAGAGTCATGCTTCACACGACATCGCCGAAGCCTAAGGCCGATTGCCTTATCTCCTGGAGATAGCAATCCAGCTTAGCGCTTCGGCTCACTCGCACCCAACGCCTCGCGCACCTTGCGCAACAGCGCTTTCGACTGCACCGGCTTGTCGATCACGTACAGGTGATCCAGATGCGGCAGTTCGTCGAGGTTGGGCGGTGCGTCGGGGCGCGCGAGCAGCAGAACCGCGCCGGCATAGCCGTGATCGAGCAACGCAGCCAGCGTACGCACACCGGTGAACAGATTCATGTCGGCGTCCATGACGACGAGGTCAGGCACGCCGTGCGCTTCGATCCATTGCAACGCAGCCGTACCGCTCTGGCTTGCGCCGGCCTGGTAACCGTAGGCGTCGAGCGTATCGACCAGCAGCGAAAGCTGCACGGCCTCTTCCACCACCACCAGCACGCGCTCGGCTTCGCCCTGAAGAGACGCATCCATGGCCTGCGATTCGGCCTGATCGCCTTCCAGCGCCTGCAACGGCAGGTAGAGGTGGAACTGCGTGCCTTCGCCTACCGTGCTGCGTACGCGCATGAGACCGCCATGACTGGCGACGATGCGTTTGCAGGACAGCAGTCCGAGCCCGGTGCCGCCGGACTTGGTGGTGAAGAACGGTTCGAACAGGCGCTCGAGCACCTCGGGCGGCATGCCCTGGCCGGTATCGATCACGGACAGCCGGAGATAGCGGCCAGGCACCTGTTGCTCGCCTTCGACGAAGAAGTCGTCGGGCAGGCTGACAAGTTCAGTCTCGATACGCAGCGATCCGCCATCGGGCATGGCCTGGATCGCATTGAGACTGAGGTTGAGCAGGCACTGCTGCAGCTCGGTGTGATTGCCTTCGAAGGCAACCTCGGGGTCGAACACGTCGACTTCCATGCGCACCGTGCGCGGCACACTGCCCTGCAGCAGCAGGTTCAACGCGTCGAGCAATGCGCCGAGCTTCACGCGCTCGGCACGACGCGCGCCGCGCGCGAACGAGAGCATCGACGAGACCATCTCGAGGCCACGGCGCCCGCAGTCGCGCACCAGCGTGCCGAGCCGGGCAAGGCGCGGATCGTCCGCGTAGTCTTCCAGCGTATCGCCGGCGAGCAGCAGTGGCTGCAGCAGGTTGCGCAAGTCGTGGCTGAGGCCACCCGCCAGCAGCGCGAGGCTTTCGAAACGCTGCGCGCGAATGAGTTCCTGCTCGGCGCGTACGCGGGCTCGCTGCTCTTCGGCTTCGCGCAACGCACGGCGCACCGCGCTGGCAAGGCGCGCGGTGTTCTGTTTCAGGATGTAATCGGTGGCACCGTTGCGCAACGCCTCGATGGCGGATTCCTCGCCCAGCGTGCCCGAGATGAAGATGAATGGGATGTCCGAACCACGGTCACGAAGGATCTGCAGCGCACGCTCGCCGCTAAATACGGGCATGCTCAGATCCGATAGCACGATGTCGGGCGCGAAGTTGTCGAGGGCCGCGATGTAGGCCTGCTCGTCTTCGACAAGCGTCACCTCGTACGCCAGCCCATCGTGGTCGAGCTCGGTCAGCACCAGCTCCGCGTCCAGCGCGCTGTCCTCCACCTGGAGAATTCTGACCTTCTGCCCTTGCCCGCTCATGTCGTGCCCCCTGATCGTCGGCGCGTGGCTCAGTCGCCTTCCGGGCGCTGGTTGAGCACCGCCCAGAAATGGCCGAGGGTCTGCACGGCGGAGAAGAACTGCTGCACGTCCACGGGCTTCAGCACGTAGGCGTTCACGCCGAGATCCCAGCTACGCGCCAGATCGCTCTCTTCTCGCGACGAGGAAAGAATGACCACGGGCAGGCGCTTCCAGCGATCGCCTTCGCTGCGCAGTCGCTTGAGCACTTCGAGGCCGTCCATGCGCGGCATCTTGATGTCGAGCAGGATCACGGCAGGATCGCCTTCGACGCGATCGGCGAAGGCGCCACTACGGTGCAGCCAGTCGAGGCAGTCGACACCGTCTTCGAGGTGTACGACAGGATTGGCGAGCTTGGCCTCGCGCAGGGCGTCGATGGCCATTTCCGCATCGGCCATGGAGTCTTCGACGAGAAGGATGGTGCGCAGGTCGCGCTGGTTCATGTGTCACCTGTCTTGGCGCCGGGTACGTCCGACGCCGGCAATGAAAAGTGGAAAGTGGCGCCGACGTTCGGTTCGCCCTCGGCCCAGGTGCGTCCTCCATGACGCGCGATGATGCGCCTGACGTTGGCCAGGCCAATGCCGTTGCCGGGAAACTCGGAGGCACGGTGCAATCGCTGGAACACGCCGAAGAGCTTGCTGGCGTATTGCATGTCGAAGCCTGCGCCGTTGTCGCGCACGCTGAATTCGTAGTCGCCGGCCGCGGTGCGATCGAGCCCCACCTCGATCCGGGCCACCTCGCAATTGCCGGTGTATTTCACCGCGTTGCCGAGCAGGTTCTGCCATACGGTGCGCAGCATGTTCTCGTCGCCGATCACGATCGGCATCGGTGCGATCCGCCAGTCGATGCGACGGCCCGACGCATCCGCTTCCACCAGTGCGCGCGCCTCGTCCACCAGCGACTGCATGTCGACGGGCTGCAGGCGCAGTGCGCCGCGGCCAAGGCGCGAGAAGACCAGCAGGTCGTCGATGAGCTGGGCCATGCGACGCGACGAGCTGCTGATGACGTCGATGTAATGGCGAACGCGGTCGTCGGCCTGGTCGCCCAGTTGCGCCTCGAGCTTGCCCGCAAATCCCGAGATGTGGCGCAGCGGCGCGCGCAGGTCGTGCGACACCGAATAGCTGAAGGCTTCCAGTTCGCGATTCACGTCGGAGATCTGTTCCACCTTGCCTTCGAGCTGGCGGTTCAGTTCCGACACCTTCTGCTCCACCAGCGCGCGAGCGGTGATGTCACTGACGGTCAGCAGCAGGGCGGGATCGTCGCTGTCGGGCTGTTCGATGCGCCGGGCGTTGATGACCACGAAGCGGTCCACCCCGTCGACGGTGCGCTGGGTGAGTTCGTAGTCCCACAATTCGCGGTCGCGCGTCATCACGTCGGACAGGCGCTGCATGAGTGCGGTATCGGTCCAGGCGCCGTTACCGATCTGGTCCAGCGGCACGTGCTGGTCTTCGTCCGGGTTGTAGCCGTACAGCTCGGCGAACGCCGCATTGGCGAGCAGCGTACGCAACTGACGATCCAGCATGATGATCGGCTCGCGCACCGCCTGCACGATGAGCTGCGAGCGCTTCACCGCCTGGGCCACCTGCGACTCGGCGGCGAGACGGATGGCGATCTGCCTCTCGGACACCACGACCACGATACCGAGTAGCGCGATCTGCGCGAGGGCCGAGACCAGCAGTACCAGACGATTGTTGGAGGCAAGATCGCGCGCTTCGTTCCGGCGCTCGTTCAGCAGCCGGGTCTCTTCCGCGAGCACGTCCTCGATGGCCGTCGCGATGGGGAACAGATGGCGCGCATCTTCCATGGAAGCCAGCGCGCCGTCGTGGTCGCCGGCATTCAACCGCTGCATGGCCTGCTCGGTCAGCGCCATGCGCCCGCTGGCGATGGATTCGAGTGCACCCAGCCGCGTGAGCTGGGTCGGATTGTCCCGAGTCATCTCGCGCAGCGTCGCGATGATCTGAGGAACCACCTTGCGCGGGACCGCGATGCGTCCGTCGAGCACCGATTCGGCGGGCGCACCGGCCAGTCGCGAGTACACGGCGGCCTCGCTGTCGCGCAGCACCGTGTTCAACTGATAAACGGCGGCCTTCACCTCCGCGGTGTGGGTCACCCAGTCGCGCGAGTTCAGCGCGTCTTCCGCGCTCGAACGCGTGACGACATAGGGCAACGCCACGATCACGATCACGGCGGCGAGCAAGCCCGTCATCCGCCACCGCTGTCCAATCCGCACCATCATGCCTTCGTCATCCCCCGCGACGAGTCCTGCCCGGTAAAGGCATGCATTGTAAACGGGCAACGCGTCGCTTCGGGGGATCTCATGAGGGCCTTCGGACATGAGGACGGGTACGCCGCTTTGCCTCCCGGCAAACCGAGAGGGAAAGCGGCGTACCCGTCCATTTGAAGCCGTGCTTAATGCCGAAAGCGCCGTGAAGGGCTGGTGACGGCGCGGGAAATGACCAGGAAAAATGCGGCTTAGCGCGAGGCGTCGCTCATCGAGTACGGTTGCGCCCCCGGTGCGGTGCCCCAGTCCTTCGCCGGGTTTTCCTGCATCGAGAAGTGCAACTCGCCCCCGGCCACGATTTCCTCATGGCGGATGAAGGTGCGCTCCAGGGGCTTGCCGTTGAGCGTGACCTTGCCCACATAGGGGTGCTTGGCGTCGAGGTGGTCAGCCGAGACGGTGAAACGCTTGCCCCCCGCCAGGTTGAGCGTCGCCTTCTCCACGAACGGCCGTCCAATGACGTACTGGTTGCTGCCCGGCGCCACCGGATAGAAGCCCAGCGAAGTAAAGATGTACCAGGCCGACATCTGACCGAGATCGTCGTTGCCCACCAGCCCCGTCGGCGTGGGCGTGTACTGGGTCTGCATGATCTTCACCAGACGTTCCTGGGTCTTCCAGGGCTGGCCGGCGTAGTCGTAGAGATAGGCCACCTGATGGCTGGGTTCGTTACCGTGCGCGTACCAGCCGATCAGGCCGGTGATGTCCTCGACGTGTGCGAACGACTTGGGATCGACCTTGGCGTCGAAGACCGAGTCGAGTTTCTTGACGAACGCGTCCTTGCCGCCGAGCGCCTCGATAAGACCCGCGACATCCTGCGGCACGTACCATGAGTACTGCCAGGCGTTGCCTTCGGTGTAGTCGCTGCCGTAGCCGGCCGACGACGGGTCGAACGGCTCACGGTAGCTGCCGTCGCTTTTGCGCGCGCGCAGGAACCCGGTCTTGGTATCGAAGCTGTTCTTCCAGTTACCGGCGCGCTTCATGAAGGTGGCCGCCACATCGTCCTTGCCCATCGCCTTCGCCATCTGCGCCAGGGACCAGTCGTCGAACGCGTACTCGACCGTCTTGGAGGCCGCTTCGGGTTGGCGGTCGATCGGCACGTAGCCGAGCTTCATGTAATCGTCGAGGCCGCCGTAGGGGCCGTAGGTGGCACTGGCGACCATGGCGTCAAGCGCAGCGTTTGCATCGTAGCCACGGATGCCCTTCATATAGGCATCGGCGATCACCGGCACCGCGTGGTAGCCGATCATGCACCAGGTCTCCATGCCTTGGTACGCCCACACGGGCAGGATGCCGAACGGGCTGGCCTGCCGCGCGGCGATCAGCGAACTGACGAAATCGTTGCTCTTGGCCGGTTCCAGCAGCGTCATCAGCGGCTGCTGGGCGCGGTACACGTCCCACAGCGACCACGTGGAATAGAAATCGAAACCCTTGGCGGTGTGCACCTGGTTGTCCGGGCCGCGGTACTGACCGTTGACGTCCATGGACAGGCCCGGCGCGATCATGGCGTGGTACAGCGCCGTGTAGAAGGTCTTGCGGGTCTGCGCGGGTGCCTGCACGTCGACGCTGGACAGCGCCTTTTCCCAGGCCTGGCGCGCATCGGCGCGACGCGCATCGAAGTCGAAGCCGGCGCCATCCTTGTCCAGGTTGGCAATGGCGTTGTCCTCGCTGACCGACGATACGGCCACCTTCACGATCAGCGGCTTGCCGAGATCGCCGAAGTCGAACACGCCTTCGAGCGCCCGCCCGCTGATGCCATCGACATCCTCCGCACGGTTGCCCGGGCCACCGAAGCCGCGGTACGGCACATTCTCCTCGCGGTTCTTCAGGCTGCGCGAGGTCATGGGCTGGTTGAAACGCATGGCGAAGTAGAGCTGACGACCGGGAGCCCAGCCGCGCGTGGTGCGCCCGCCTGTCACGGTGCCGTCGGCACGCACGCGCAGCGACGACCACAGCACCTTGCCGTCGTAGTCGTAGATGCTCGGCCGCAGGTCGAGCAGCAGATGCGCCGGCTTGCCCTTGGGAAACGTATAGCGGTGCCAGCCCACGCGAGCGCCCGCCGTCAACTCGGCCCGCACGCCGTAGTCGGCCAGCGTAACGGCGTAGTACCCTGCCTCCGCTTTCTCGCTCTTGTGGTCGAAGCGCGAGCGATAGCCGCTACCGGGCTGCTCGGGGGAACCGGGATCCAGCTTCACGTCGCCGGCAATCGGCATGACGAGCACGTCGCCCAGGTCGGAATGGCCGCTGCCGGAGAAGTGCGTATGGGAGAAACCGAGAATGCTCGTGTCGCCGTACTGGTAACCGGCGGCCCACTTGTAGGCGTGCTTGAAGTCCGGCATCGCCGTGTCGGGCGACAACTGGATCATGCCGAAGGGCACCGTGGCACCGGGGAACGTATGCCCGTCGCCGCCCGTACCGATCATCGGATCCACCGCATCGAAGGCACTTCCTGCCTGACCGGTGGAGGCCGCCAAGGCCAGGGCCGGCAGGGCGAAGGACAGGGCGGCGGCCAGCAGGCCGCGACGCAGGCGGGTAGTTCTCGGCATCGGTGGTTCCCCTCGGGTGGACGCGTGGCGAGCGGTCACGGTGATTTGGATCGTGACAAACAGACCGAACGTAGCAAAGATAGCGCCGCCGCGCATGTTGCAGTGCGTGATGCATCCCTCAGTCCGCCGCGCGATGATCGCCCGGTTTAGATCGTTTGAAGGAGCTCCGATGCCGAGGAATAACCCGCAGCGCCGCAAGGTGACGCTCGCCGATATCGCCCAGGGTTGCGACGTCTCGCGCGCCACCGTGTCGCTGGTGCTGCGTGGCAGCCCCTTGGTCAATTCGGCCACCCGCGCGCGGGTGGAAGCCGAACTCAAGCGGCAAGGCTACGTCTACAACCGCGCCGCCGCCAATCTGCGTCGGCGCACGTCGTCCAGCATCGGGCTCGTCATCAACGACCTGGGCAACCCGTTCTTCGCGGAATTCGCCGCCGGGGCGGACGAAGCCCTGGCCCGGGCCGGGTACGTCACCCTGCTGGGCAACACCGGGGAATCGCCGGAGCGTCAGCAGGCGGTGTTGAACTCGCTGATCGAGCACGGCCCGGCGGGCATCATCCTTTCCCCCGCCGAGGGCAGCGAGGGCGAGCAGGTGCTTGCCGCGGTGGGCATGCACACGCCCCTGCTGGTGTTCAACCGCGAACTGCCCGACGACGATGGCGCCCATCGCTGGGACACGCTGGAGATGGACAACGAACACGGCGCCCGGCTCGCCACCGAACACCTGATCGGTCTCGGCCACCAGCGCATCGCCTTCTTCGGCGGTCATCGCGATTCCAGTTCGGTAGAGCAGCGGCGCCGAGGCTACGCGGGCGCCATGCGCGACGCGGGCCTGCCGGTCGATCCGGCGTGGCTGATCGAAAGCGCACCGACCCGCCTCGAGGCGGCACGGCAGACCGGCGCACTGTTCTTGCGCGATCCCGCGCCGACCGCGGCGGTTTGCTACAACGATGCCGTGGCCCTCGGCCTTATCCTCGGCCTGACCAAACGCGGCCGGCGCCCGGGGGAAGATTTCGCCCTGACCGGCTTCGACGACGTCGCCGAAGCCTCGGTCTGCGTGCCGCCCCTTACCACCATTGCGGTCGATCCGCGTGGCCTTGGACGCCGCAGCGCCGAACTCATTCTGGAAAGACTTGCCAATCCCGAGACGGACACTGCCTATACGATCGCGCCGGTACGGCTGGTCGTCCGCGAAAGCAGTTGTCCGCCGTCCTCCCCCTGACCAACCTTGGAGCGCCCCATGGCCACCGGATACACGCCATCGCCCACCTCGTCGGCATCGACGAACGCTGGCGATACTCGCTACACCTACTTCCCGCTCGCGCTCGGCGTGATGACCACGATCTTCTTCATGTGGGGGTTCCTGACCTGCCTGAATGACATCCTGATCCCGCACCTCAAGGCCGTGTTCGAACTGAACTACGCCCAGGCGATGCTGATCCAGTTCACCTTCTTTGGTGCGTACTTCATCATGTCGCTCCCGGCCGGCAAGCTGGTCGCGGCACTCGGCTACAAGAAGGGCATCGTCGCCGGCCTGATCGTCGCCGGCATCGGCGCCGCGCTGTTCTGGCCGGCCGCCGGCATGCGCGTCTACGCGTTCTTCCTCGCTGCGCTGTTCATCCTCGCCACCGGCATCACGGTGCTGCAGGTGGCCGCCAATGCGTACGTCGCGCTGCTGGGTCCGGAGAAAACCAGCTCCAGCCGCCTCACGCTCGCTCAGGCGCTGAATTCCTTCGGCACCTTCCTTGCCCCGTTCTTTGGCGGTTTCCTCATTCTCTCCAACCAGGTGAAGAGCAGCGCCGACATCGCCAAGATGAGCGCCGCGGAGCAGGTCACCTATCGCGTGCAGGAAGCCAGCAGCGTGCAAGGCCCGTACATCGGTCTGGCCGTCGTGCTCGTGCTGCTCGCCATCGGCGTGTACCTGTTCAACCTCCCGGCCCTTGAGGAAACCACCGAGAAGGCCGACGACAGCCGCCACTCGCTGATGGACGCCTTGAAGACGCCGCACGTGTTCTTCGGCGTGCTGGGCATCTTCTTCTACGTGGGTGGCGAAGTTTCGATCGGCAGCTTCATGATCAACTACCTGCAGCTGCCTGAGATCGGCAACATGTCGGGTGAAGTGGCCGCCAGCCACGTGGCGTTCTACTGGGGTGGTGCGATGGTCGGCCGCTTCATCGGCTCGGCCCTGCTGGCGAAGTTCTCGCCGCGCCTGCTGCTCGCCTTGTTCGCCGTCATCAACGCCGTGCTGGTGATCACCACCATGATGACCACCGGCAATGTCGCCGTGTACAGCATCGTCGCCATCGGCCTGTTCAACTCGATCATGTTCCCGACGATCTTCTCGCTGGGCATCGAGCGCATGGGTCCGCTGACCGGCAAGGCTTCGAGCCTGCTCATCATGGCCATCGTGGGCGGCGCTTTGATCCCCTGGATCCAGGGCGTGGTCGCGGATCAGATCGGCGTGCAGCACGCGTTCTTCATTCCGCTGATCTGCTACGCGTACATCGTGTTCTACGGCCTCAGCGGCTCGAAGATCCGCAATCTTCCGGTCGCCACGCGCTAACCGGCCCCAGACGGCGGCCGGCCGTTCGCGCCGGCCGTCGTGTTTCCCCCTCGCCCCCAAGGACAGGCCGTACGCATGTCTTCCATCCTCTGCTTCGGCGAGGCGCTGATCGATTTTCACGCACAGCCCCAGGGCGGCGCCGGTCAGCCTCCCGCCTTCGTTCCCTTTGCCGGCGGCGCACCCGCCAACGTTGCGGTAGCCGCAGCACGACTTGGCGGCAAGGCACGCTTTGCCGGCATGCTCGCCCGTGACATGTTCGGCGACTTTCTGCTGAAGAGCCTCACCGAACTCGGCGTCGGTACCGACGACATTGCGCGGACCGACGAGGCACGCACCGCGCTGGCCTTCGTCGCTCACGACGACAAGGGCGACCGCAGTTTCAGTTTCTACCGACCGCCCGCCGCCGACTTGCTCTTTCGTCCCGAGCATTTCCGTCGCGAGGCGTTCGACGACCTCGCCATCTTCCACGTCTGTTCCAACTCGCTGACGGAGGCCGCCATTGCGGCGACCACCGTGGAAGGCATGCGCCGCGCGCGTGCCGCCGGCGCGCTGGTCAGTTTCGACATGAACCTGCGCCCCGCGCTCTGGCCGCGTGACGAGGCACCTCTGCCGCGCCTGTGGCAGGCCCTGCACGAAGCGGACGTCATCAAGCTCAGCGCGGAAGAGTTCGCCTTCATCCAGGCGGGTGCCGGCTCCGATGCCGCCGTGCTGACACGTTTGTGGCAAGGCAAGGCCCGTCTGCTGCTGGTGACCGACGGCGCCGAGCCCATGCGTTGGTTCACGCGCACCGCAGAAGGCATCCTGCGCGGCTACCAGGTGGACGCCGTGGATACGACCGCCGCAGGCGATGCCTTCGTCGGTGGGCTGCTGGCGCGCCTCGCTGCCGAGGGCGTCACGCCCGCCCGCTTCGACGCCATGATCGCCGACGAGACGAGACTCGCCGACCTGATCCGCTTTGCCGCCGCATGCGGCGCGATCACCGCCACCCGCAAGGGTTCGTTCACCGCCATTCCCGACCAGGCCGAAGTCACGGCCTTCATGGAGAAGCACGCATGACGACCGTACCCCTTCCCGATTTCCATTCCGTCGACGTCCTGCGCGACCACGTCGCGAAGACGATGGCCTTCTACAAGCCCAACGAGGTCGATCAGGCCGGCGGCTTCTTCCAGTACTTCAAGGACGACGGCACGGTCTACGACCGAAGCCACCGTCACCTCGTCTCCAGCACGCGCTTCGTGTTCAACCATGCCATGGCCTATCTCGAGTTCAAGAAGCCCGAGGACAAGGACCTGGTCATGCATGGCCTGAAGTATCTGCGCGAGGTGCACCGCAATCCGGAAACCGGCGGCTACGCCTGGACCATCGCGGACGGCAAGCGCGACGATCAGATGAATCACTGCTACGGCCTGGCTTTCATGCTGCTGGCCTACTCGTGCGGCGTGAAGGTGGGCTTCGACGAAGCCCGCGCATGGCAGGGCGAGATCTGGGATCTGCTGGAACAGCGCTATTGGGAACCGAAGTACGGCCTCTATCGCGACGAAGCGGACAAGGACTGGAACTTCACCAGCTATCGCGGCCAGAACGCGAACATGCACATGACGGAAGCGATGATCGCCGCGTGGGAAGCCACGAAAGACGACCGCTATCTCGATCGCGCACTCCTGCTTGCCGAGAACATGACCCAGCGTCAGGCGGGCCTCACCCCGCAGAAACTGGTGTGGGAGCACTACCACGAGGATTGGACGATCGACTGGGAGTACAACCTCGACAATCCCAAGCACCTGTTCCGCCCCTGGGGCTTCCAGCCCGGTCATCAGACCGAATGGGCCAAGCTGTTGATGATGTTGGAGCGCTATACGAAGGGCACGCCGCGACACAAGCACTGGCTGGTACCGACGGCAAAGCATCTCTTCGACGAGGCGCTGGACAAGGCCTGGGACGCGCAGTACGGCGGCATCGCCTACGGCTTCTCACCCGAGGGCGACGTGTGCGATGACGACAAGTATTTCTGGGTGCAGGCCGAATCGCTCGGCGCCGCGCAGCTCTTGTTCGAGACCACGGGCGAAGCGAAATACGACCAGTGGTACGAAAAGATCTGGGCGTATAGCTGGGAACACTTCGTCGACCATAAGTACGGCGCGTGGTACCGCATTCTCAAGCGCACCAACGAGAAGTACGACGACGAAAAGAGCCCCGCCGGCAAGACCGACTACCACACGATGGGTGCGTGCTACGAAGTGATGGCGTCGCTGCGACGCATGCAGGCTAAACAGTAAAGGGCACTGGGTCGACGGCGGGAGTTGCATTCGACTTCCGTCGTCGCCCCCAGAAAACATTAGGCAGAGCGCGGATCAGGGTTCCAGTCGGAACGCGCATGCTTTGCTTCCCGACACCGTGCAATGGTTTGTCCAGTCCGCCGCGTTGACTGGAGTCGTTTGCTTCTTAGTCTCAAGACTCAATCGCACCCCTGCCTTCCCGTCACCGGCATAGTCGCATGCCACGAACGTCCCGCTGCGGAGCGTCACTTCGGTCAGTTTGAAGGTCTTCGCGTCACCGGACTTGCCTTCCGGATTCGAGCCCTCCCACGTATCCGCTCCGACCTTGGCCATATAGTCCCAGCCATACGATCCTTCTGACTCTGTGATCTGGTTCGGGGCCGGACAAACCAGATCGGCTGCGGCTGCTTGCCCGGCAAAGCCCAATGCCACTACCAGGGCGATCGAGACGCTACGCTTCGTCGTCATGCGCATTTCAAGCTCCTTTTGAAGTTGCGGGCCTCATCCTGGCCCATCGTTAGCTTGCGCGTCGCGTGCGCATGGGGCAACGGCCCACCAAAGCGATCTTTGCCTTGTGCAACAGGCACTTGGGCCCGCACTGCCATTTCCGCGCTATCGTCGTACAGGTCACGAAGGAAGCGATTGGCTCAGCGATGCGATACCTTCCCACGGGTCTGCATCCAGCGACTTCGCGCGCTTCAAGGCCTTCTTCAAGTCGAAGGCCGAGCCACTTTTCAGTCGGGCGATTTCCTCCCAACGTACCGGCATGGCGACAGGCGCACCGGGACGCGCGCGCAGCGACCATCCGGTGACGCTCGTTGCGCCCCGCGTGTTGCGCAGCCAGTCGATGAAGATGAGCCCTTCGCGCTTGGTCTTGCTGGCCTCGGCGATGTAGCGCTTGGGATGCTCTGCCACCATCGCATCGGCGATGCTTTCGCAGAATGCCTTGACCGCGATCCATGACGGCCCGCGGCGGAAAGGCGCGACGACATGCAGACCCTTGCCGCCAGACGTGCGTACGAAGCTTTCGAGCTTCGCTTCGGCAAGCCGCTCACGGATCTCACGAGCGGCCCCCACGATGGCCTTCCATTCGACGCCGGCAGAAGGATCGAGATCGAACACGAGACGATCCGGCCGGTCGGGCTTGTCCGCATGCGCACCCCACGGATGGAATTCCAGCGTATTCATCTGCACGAGTTCGAGCACGCCACGCACGTCGTCCACGTAGATGTAGTGCGCTTCGTCGCCGTCCTTCTCTTCGATATCCACTGCTTTGACATGCGGACCGAGCGTATCCGCGTGATGTTTCTGGAAGAAGCACGGACCCGTTGAGCCTTGCGGGCAACGCACCAGCGAAAGCGGCCTGCCGCTCAGCTCGGGCAGCATCCACGGCGCCACGGCCTCGTAGTAGGCCGCAACCTCGCCCTTGGTCGGCCCGTCCTCGCCGAACACGCGGCGTTCAGGATGGGTGATGGTGATGCCGCCGACGACGTGCCCGGCCATGATTCAGCCCGCTCGCCGTTTGGCCGGCGCCTTGCGCGTAGAGGTTTTCTTGGCCGCCGTTTTTTTTGCAGCGGCTTTCTTGGTGGCGGTCTTCTTGCTTGTTGCCTTCGCCGGTGGCGCGCGTTTCGCCGCGGGCGTGCGCGTCTTCGAACCGATGCTCTTCTTCAACAGCGCCATGAAGTCCACGACGTTGGTCGTGGCGTTCTCCGGCGTGCGTTCGTCCTCTTCCACCGTCGCCGTAACGCCCTTGCTCTTAAGCCGCTTTTCGATGGCCGAGCGCAGCTTTTCGCGGAACTCGTCGCGGTAATCCTCGGGCTTCCACTTGGCGGACATCGACTCGATGAGATCGGTCGCCATCTCGATCTCGCGCGGAGTAATGCGGTAGTCGGCGGTGGCCTTGCCGGGAAGTTCGAACTCCTCGGTGTCCACCACTTCCGACTTGTAGCGCAGCAGGTTCAGCACCAGGGCATCGTCCTGCGGCATCACCGCCGCAAGGTACTCCTTCGTACGGATCACCACGCGCGCGATGCCGACCTTGCCGGTCTTCTTCAATGTCTCGCGCAGCAGCACGTAACCTTTCTCGGCCTTCTTCGCGGGCAGCAGGATGTACGGCTTCTCGAAATAAGCCGGCGAGATCTCGCTACCGTCGACGAAGCTGTCGATCTCCACGGTCTCGTGCGCATCGCTGGCGGCGTTGCGGATATCGTCCTCTTCCAGCACCACGTAACTGCCCTTCTGGTATTCGAAGGCCTTGACGATATCCTTCCAGGGGACTTCGTCGCCGGTCTCGGCATTCACCCGCTCATAGCGCACCGGCGTGTTGTTGCGCTGGTCGAGCATGCGGAAGTGGATATCGTTGCGACGCTCGCCGGACATGAGCCGGATCGGTACGTTGAGCAGACCAAACGAGAGCGTTCCGGTCCAGATGGGGCGGGCCATGGGGCTGTCCTCGGCGCGGGTGTCTCGCGACAATACGGTCGCCCGCGTGCAGGGATTGCAAAAAAGCTCGCATGCAGGGACCGCCCTGGCGGAGAGAAGCCAGAGCACGGGTGGAAACCGCCCTGGCGGCGAAAAAGCCGGAGCACGGTGGGAGCCAGCCTGCTGGCGATGGGAGCTCGCCTCATCGCTACACCGCTTCGTTGGCTTTTCGCCAGCAGGCTGGCTCCCACCACCAGATTGTTATCGCTGCCCCGGTAGCTCCATTCGGCCGTTACTTCGCCCCCACCACCGGCAATTCGATCGCGCTGGCCGTACCTGGCGCGTGCCAGATCTGCTGCGTGGCCTTCTGATAATCCGACGGCTTGGCGAAGAAGATGTTCGGCACGAAGGTCTGCGGGTTGCGGTCGTACAAGGGGAACCACGACGACTGCACCTGCACCATCACACGATGTCCAGGCAGGAAGGTGTGATTCACCGTGGGCAGGCCGAAACGATATTCCAGCGGCGTGTTCGGTGTGAGTGCCTTTGGCGTCGAGAAGCTCTCGCGATAGCGTCCGCGGAAGATGTCCATCGACACCGACAGTTCATAGCCACCCATCTTGGGCGACGTCGCATTCTCCGCCGGATAGACGTCGATGAGCTTGACCACCCAGTCGCTGTCGGTGCCGCTGGTGGACGCATACAGATTCACCTGCGGGGCACCGGCCACCTTGAGCGGCGCGGTGAGCGGCTCGGTCACGTACGTCATGACATCGGGGCGGCCGTCCACAAAACGCTGGTCCTGCACCAGCCATGTCGTCCAAGACTGACGATCGCCGAAATTCACCGGGCGAGGTACGTATGGCACCGGCTTCGCCGGGTCCGAGACGTATTCGTCATATTTCGCGCTGCCCTCTGCAGGGGCCTCAAACGACAACTTTCCATTGGCATTCAAGTACAGCGGACGGCTCGTTTTCGCCTGCGGCCAGGACGAGAAGTGGTCCCAATGGTTTTCGCCGGTGTCGTAGATCAGCACCGGCGGGGTCTTCGCCTTGGGCGCGCCGTCGACCAGATACTGGTTGAAGAACGGCAAAAGCACGTCGCGGCGGAACTGGAGCGCCGTGTCGCCATCCCAGTTCAGCGCACCCAGCGAGGAGGCGTCGTAGTTGACCTGGCTGTGCCGCCAGGGGCCCATCACCAGGTAATTCTTGTCGTTGCCCTTGTCCTTGGGTTCCATGGCCTCGTAGCTATGGATGGCGCCCCACATGTCTTCCTGATCCCAGAGTCCCTGGATCCACATGGTGGGCACCTTGAGCGGCTGGCGCGCCATCTCCTGGTCCAGCGCCTGGGCCTGCCAGTAAGCATCGTAAGCGGGGTGCTCGCTCAGCTTGCGCCAATAAGGCAACTGGTCGAGACCGGCTGCGCGTGCGTAGTCGCCAGCGGAACCTGCGGCGAGGAAGTTGGCGTAGTCGTCGTAACCGGTGCGGGGAATCGTCGCACCCTTCCCGCGCTTGGCATTCTGCCCGGCGATGTAGTCGAAATTGGTCTGGCGAAACGCACCGTAGTGAAACCAGTCGTCGCCCATCCAGCCGTCCACCATCGGGCTCTCCGGTGCCGCCACCTTGAGCGCCGGATGCGGATTGACCAGCGCCATCACCACCGTGAAACCCTCGTACGACGAGCCGATCATGCCGACCTTGCCGTTGGACTCGGGCAGGTTTTTGATCAGCCAGTCGATCGTGTCGTACGCGTCGGTAGAGTGGTCGACGGCCGACGCGTTCAACGGTCCACGCAGGGGGCGGGTCATCACATAGTCGCCTTCCGAACCGTACTTGCCGCGCACGTCCTGGAATACGCGGATATAGCCGGCATCCACGAAGACCTCATCGCCCATTGGCAAAAGGTTGCGCATCGTGGAGGAATCGCTGCGGGCCGCGCGGCCGTCGGCGTTGTACGGGGTCCGCGTGAGCAGGATCGGCGCGTGCTTCGCGTTCTTGGGTATCACGATCACGGTGTGCAGCTTCACGCCATCGCGCATCGGAATCTCGACGACGCGCTTGACGTAGTCGTTGGCGGTGGTGGGCGCGTCGAACTTGGCGGGAATGTCCGGCGCCAGCGGCGCGGTCTGCGCAAAGGCGAAGGACGAGGCAACAGCCAGGGACAGCGCAAGCATGGGCATCAACGAACGATGGGACATGGACATTCCTGTGGCAGCGGGACGGAGGAATCGCCCTAGCGTGCCCCATCCCGCAAGGAAGGGCCATGGGGCCACGGCACAGGCCCAAGCCAAAAAAAACGCCGCTGCATGCGCAGCGGCGTTTTTCTCGCGCGACCGACTCGAAAGCCGGTCCAGCGACGGCGACTTACTGACCCGAAGCGGTCGAGGTCGACGCCGGAGCAGCGGTACCGGCGGCAGCCGGAGCGGCCGTGCTGGCGGCCGGCGGGGTGGCGTCGGCCGGAGCAGCAGCCGGAGCAGCGGCGGTCGAAGCCGGGGCGGCAGCGGCCGTCGAAGCGCTCGACGGGGTCGAAGCAGCGTTGTCTTCGGACTTGTTGCAGCCGGTCAGCATGGCAGCAGCGACAAAAGCCAGGGCGGTGATGGAAATGACCTTCATGATGTTGGGCTCCTCATTCGTTATGTATAGGGCAAGCGCAGCGAAGCATACCGCCGAAATGGCGGCCCTTGCACGGCATTCGCCGCACGCGCGGATAAAAAAAGTACTCGCACCTGTTGCGCAAGCGTCCAGGGACGGATGCGCCAGGCGAGGCTGAGGGCCTCCCCCGGAGGTGTAACAGCCATAGTGAAGCATCGATGTCCGGCGGCGCAGCTGAGACAGCGTTCGCAGACATTTTCAGAATAATCGCGTTCCGCCGGTCGAAGCCAGTCCCTACCCTGTCACCTGGAAGTTGCGGTTCGGCACCCCCGCCGACCCCATGACATGGAGTGACCCTGCCTTGAACATCCCCCATCCCCTCCCCCGACGCTACCTTGCCGCGCTCATCGCGGCAGCCTTCGCGCGGACAGCCGCCGCGGACCCACCGCTCGTCGCCGACGGCATAGTGCTCGACATCGCTCCCGGCAGCTATGCCACCACTGCTCCTTCCGAGCACGGGCTGCTCGTCATCAATGGCGGCCGAGGTGCCGGCCGCGATGTCGAGATCCGCACCGAGGGCAAAGACGCCCATGCCGTCCATGTACGGGGCCGCGGTGGCCCTGGCCGCGGCGTCGCACTGACTCAAAGCATCCTGCGGACCACCGGTGTCGCTGCACATGGTCTCGCCGTACGCGGCACCGAAGGCACAGGCGCCACCCTCGACACCGTCACCATCATCACCGAAGGCGCCAGCGCCGTCGGTGCCAGCTTCGCCAACCAGAATGCGCATGGCCAGTTCTTTGGCGGGCGGATCGAGACCTCCGGCTACAACGCTACCGGCGTCCTCGGCGAAAACAACGGCAAGTTCTCACTGGAAGATACCCACGTCATCACGCGTGGAAGCCGGGCCCGCGGGCTCATCGCCAGTGGCGCCGGCTCGTCTCTCGAAACGCAACGCGCCACGATCGAGACATCCGGCGACCAGGCCCACGCCGTCTACGTCGATAACTCGGCCACAGCGACGTTGGCAAACACCGCCGTCAGCACCACTGGTGACACCGCTCATGCCATGAATGCCAACGCGGGCATCGGTCTCATCACCGTCAGCAACAGCAGCTTCAAAACCAGCGGCGCGAACGCCACCGCCATCGTCGTTTACGACGGTTCCCGCGCCGTCTTCCGCGAGACCAGCATCGACACCACCGGCGACCGCGCCATCGGCATTGAGGATCGCGGCGCCTCCGTGGGGCTCCAGGACTCCCGCATCACCACTCGGGGCCGTTCGGCCTACGGTGTGCTTTCGAAGGGCGGCGACTACGGCAGCAAGACGCCGTGGATCGATGTACGCGGCACGACCATTCATACCGAAGGCGCCTTCGGTTATGGTGCATCCGCCTCCGGCGGGGGTAGCGTCGACCTCACCAATTCGACCATCAAGACCATCGGTGCCAACGCCCACGGCCTCTACACCAGCGACGGAACCGTGAGCACCACGAACACCGTGGTCAATACCTCAGGGAAGAACGCGTACGGCGCCATCGTGCAGGAGAGCGGCAAGCTCAGCATCGACGGCGGCAGCGTAAGTACGACGCAGACGGCTGCGCTGGGCGTCCATGACCCGGGCCGCATCAAGATCACGGGCGGTGCCGTGGTCGCGGGTGGCAATGGCGTATTCGCCGAGGTCGATGCTGCCTCCACGAAGGCGTTCACCATCGAACTCAGCGACAAGGCACAGGCCGTGGGCGACATCCGCTTGCCTACCGATACCGCTGCCACACAAGCAGATGACACCAAGCTGTCGCTCTCCATCACCAACGACGCGCAATGGTCGGGCGCGTCCTCGATCGTCCGGAACCTCATGCTGACCAACAAGGGAACCTGGGTCGTCACGGGCAACAGCCAGGTAGGCACCCTTCGCCATGATCGCGGCATTGTGACGTTTGACCCGGCCGCACCGAACGAATTCGGCGTCCTGACCATCCTCGGTGACTACGAAGGCCATGAAGGCCTGTTCCGCATGCGAGCCCACCTTGGCGGCGACACCTCGCCTGCGGACCTCGTCCACGTGCTCGGCAATACCACCGGCACCGCCCTGATCGCCGTGGACGTGCTCGACAGCCGAGGTGATCACACCAACGAGGGCATTCCACTCGTACGCGTAGACGGCCGATCGGATGCAACATTCCGGCTGGCAGGCCGCGCCGTCGCCGGCAGCCACGAATACTTTCTGCACAAGGGTTCGCTGCGGCAGCCGGACGACGGCAACTGGTACCTGCGCTCCACCCTGCCACCACCGGTCGATCCCGACATCGATCCCGAGGTGCTCGATCCCGAGACGCCGGACGCCGTCGATCCGCCTCCGGCACCCTCGCCGCCCGTGCTTCGACCGGAAACCGGCACGTACCGCGCCAACCAGACCGCAGCGCTGGACATGTTCCACGGCGGCCCTGGCGCCGGAGAAGACGACGAGGGCGACGCGTCACGCGGCAGCGCGTGGGCACGGTTCGAACGTCGCCACACGACCTTCGACTTCCGTGACCAGATCACTACCACGACTTCCACGAACGAACTCACGGTCGGCACGGACCTGCTGCGCGGCGGCGACACACACGACGCCTATGCGGGTGTCATGGCCGCGGTCGGGCAGTCCGACACCCGCGGTACGTCACTGCTCACCCGCTACTCGGCGAAGGGGCGCGTTCGCGGCACGGCGGGCGGTATCTATGCAGGTGTGCGGACCAAAGACGGCACCTACCTGCGCGGCTGGGCGCAGTACGCTCATTTCAACCAACGCGTGGAAGGCGACGCACTGCCGAGCGAACGCTATGACAGCAATGTCCTTACGGCCAGCGTCGAAGCCGGTCACCGC
>Ga0209437_100621_pt1 | contig 21503 bp, 13 predicted proteins | sample AraplaL_Cvi_mTSA_FD_184266 | JGI IMG/M metagenome (GOLD analysis project Ga0209437, IMG submission 184266) | Arabidopsis root microbial communities from the University of North Carolina, USA - plate scrape CL_Cvi_mTSA (SPAdes) (version 2) | ecosystem: Host-associated > Plants > Roots > Endosphere...
CGCCCGCATCGAGCAACCTGACCGCTTCGCGCTTGAATTCCGCGGTGAACCGTTGGCGCTTGACCATGTGACACCTCCTAGGGGATTGTCCCCGTTCAAAGGTGTCCGTCAAATCCGGGCCATCTCAGAGTCGACTTCCTAAAAGTGCACTCTGTTTCTAAAAGTGCACTCTGACCCCTGTTTCCGAAAGGACGCTGGGCCGCCCGGTAAGCGTGCGTCGGCCCGGGCGCCCGGCGCGGGCCGAAATCAAGCCCGATGGCATTTAACTTCCTCCGTCCCGGTTTCGGTCCCGGTTTCGCGGCCTAAAAGCGCGAAACATTATTTCTGCATTCGGCTGGTCAATAGATCAAACCAATGGACCGGCGGAGCGTCATCGGTAGGTGAGACAGCTGAGGGTCTGAAGAGCGCATGTAGGATCAGGATCCTGTCTTGATCGTTAACCAATGCGGCCCCGGAATCGTCTTTATTCATGAGCGCCAAGAATGTCATAACCATGACGCGCCTTTCGTTGGCATCATCCGCCCGCTGAAGGTAGCCAGACATCAGCTTAGAAAGAATTTTCATTATCCATATGACTATGAAAGCTGGGATAACTATTGGGAGTACGTGAAGAATCACACTCTTGTCTGCCGGCGCTGGATTGGCAAGGTACGGAAGGCCCCAACATAAAAACGCCCATAAACTGAGCGCCCCTGTGATTACAAACACCCCAGCGCTAGCCCACAACCTGTGTCGACTGCTTTCAGACTGATCTTTCCAGTACGTCGTTGGCGCTCTTAGTGCTAACTGAGTATTGAAGGTCAGTTGCATCTTTTCCCACTGGGTATTGATGCCATCAAATGTATTTTTCGTTTTCTCAACCCACGCCGCCTCCATGTTCGCGAAAGTAGCGTTTTCATCGAGGTGAGCCTCGTTGACCTTTTCGAAGAACTTGTCGAAATCAGTTCGTGTTTCGTCAAATTTATTCTTCAGCAAGGAAAGCTCCGCCTGGTAGTCGGACCGAAGGCCCTCGACTCCAGGAAGATCTGTCGTGTCTTGAACTACCTCTTGACCCAGATATCGCGTTGTCCGGAGCAACGTCTGGATATCCACCCCTTGCCCTACATTGCCCAGAGCGTTCGAATTACTGTCATTCTCGATCAGCCACAGCGCGACTGCCTGAGCAGGATGAGTTTTTCCAAGTGCGGATACTCTTAGTCCCAAACTAGAGCTACTCGTTACCCACGGCGCTCCATTCGCAAATTGGCTCAACGTTTGGTTAATTTGGGCAACCGTATTTTGGGTTTGGTACTGCTGCCAAGATCCCTCGTTCGAAGTGAACAACGCCTCAAGATTCGAAACTTGTTGCCTAAATTGATTCAAAAAACTAACCGCTTGTTCTGCAGTGGAACGAATAAACCCGACTCCCTGGCTCATCGCCTGAGCCAACATTCCGCCCCATGCTGACATCTCGGAATCGGAGAATCGTCTTAGATCGTCAATGTCCTCCATCACCAATTCTGTGTTGGTGCCGTGGGGCTTAAAGACAAATGGATTTGGGAATTTCATGAGCTGGTCCCTCAACTATGCGGCTCAAAACCACTTTCATTTCATCTGGCTCAAATGACAAGAGCGGCATCGCTGCCGCTCTTTGTCGATCATCATCAGGTGCGGCCACTCAACCGCACTTCGAATACCCACAATTCAAACACGTCTGACACCCATCCATCAGCACCAGCGCCTGCGTATTGCACTTCTGGCACAGCGTGGCGCCAGGCGGAAAACCGGAGTCGTTGATCTCGCCCTTGCCGTTGGATGCCGCAGCTACGTCAGTGTTTTTTTTTGCCCCGACCGCCTCGTAGGCAGCGCGCTTCTCGGCGATCAGCTGGCGGGTGGCGGCATCCATTTCCGGATCGTGGATCAAGCCGATGTTCTTCATGTGCTGCTCGATCACCGCGCCGATCTCGGCGACGATCGAGGGCATGTAGACGCCGCCGGCCTTGAAGTAGCCGCCGCGCGGGTCGAACACGGCTTTCAGCTCTTCCACGATGAAGGTGACGTCGCCGCCCTTGCGGAACACGGCGGACAGGATGCGGGTGAGCGCCACGATCCACTGGAAGTGGTCCATGTTCTTCGAGTTGATGAAGATCTCGAACGGGCGGCGCAGTTCGTGCGGGGTGCCGGCGTTGAGCACGATGTCGTTGATGGTGACGTACAGCGCGTGCTCGAACAGCGGCGACTTGACCTTGAAGGTGGAGCCGACCAGGGTTTCCGGACGCTCCACGCTTTCGTGCATCTGGATCACTTCGGCCTGGCGCAGTTCTTTCGGCGCGGCGGCGGTGACCGGGTTGGCGGCAACCTTGTCTTCGGGTTTGACCACGTTGTAGCCCGTGATCTTCTTGTCGATCTTGATTGCCATGGTGTTCGCTTCTTCTTGGGTGTTGGTGCCGGAGTGGACGCGGCGTGGTGCGAGAAACATGCGGCCCGGCGCGTGGCCGGGCCGCATGCGGTGTCACTTACTTCCGTTTTGCAGCGGCCTTCTTGCCGGCAGCAGCTTTTTTCATCGCTGGCTTGGCCGACTTGACGCTCGCTTTCTTGCTGGCAGTGGACCTCTTGGCCGTCTTGGCGACGGCCTTCTTGCTGGCGGACTTCTTCGCTGCCGCCTTCTTGGGTGCGGCCTTCTTGCTGGCCGACTTTTTGCTGCTGACCTTCTTTGCGACCTTGGCGGCTTTCTTCTTCACCACCTTGGCGACTTTCTTCGCGACTTTCTTCACCGCCTTCTTGGCGACGGCGACTTTCTTCGCCACTTTCTTGACCGCCTTCTTCACGGCTTTCTTCGGCGCGGCCTTTTTCGCTGCAGCCTTCTTCGGTGCGGCCTTCTTGGCCACCTTCTTGGCGGCGGCCTTCTTCACGGTTTTCTTGGCCGCAGCCTTTTTCGGCGCAGCTTTCTTGGCAGCGGCTTTCTTCGGCGCTGCCTTCTTGGCAGCAGCCTTCTTCGGTGCAGCTTTCTTGGCCGCCGCCTTCTTCGGCGCGGCTTTCTTTGCAGCGGCCTTCTTCGGCGCCGCCTTCTTGGCCGGAGCGGCCTTCTTCGCCGCCGGCTTCTTCACTGCCGGTGCGGCAGCCGCGGGCGCGGCCGGCACGTCGGGCAGTACAGGCAGGACGACGGCAGGTGCGTCGACGACCGCTGCGGTAGTGCTGTTGGTTTCAAATTCGTTGTCGATGGACATGCTGATGTTCCCCTCCGATGGACCGCTTGAGTTGTCGCACGCGGTTGACGTGCGACGGTCAGAACCAGTTGCGAGCCTTTGTCCGAAAGCGCGGACAAAGGTTCAGAACTTGCCGTAGTAGCCTTCCTTCAAGGCATCGAAGAGGTTGGCGGCGGAGTGCATTTCGCCGTCGTATTCCACCTGCTCATTGCCTTTCAGTTCGACAACGCTACCGTCTTCGAGCTCGAAGCGGTAGAGGGTATTTTCAAGGTCGGCGTCCTTGACCAGTACGCCCTGGAAAGCGGCAGGGTTGAAGCGGAACGTGGTGCATCCTTTCAGGCCCTGCTTGTAGGCGTAGAAATAGATGTCCTTGAAGTCTTCGTAGGGGTAATCGGTGGGCACGTTCGCGGTCTTGGAGATCGACGAGTCGATCCACTTCTGCGAGGCGGCCTGGATGTCGACGTGCTCTTTCGGGCTGATGTCGTCGGCGGAGACGAAGTAGTCGGGCAGCTTGTTGTCCGCCTCGTCGGTGAACACCTTGGCATCGGCGTTGATCAGCGCGCGGTAGGCGAGCAGCTCGAAGCTGAGCACCTCGACCTTTTCCTTGGACTTCTTGCCTTCGCGGATCACGTTGCGCGAATAGCTGTGCGCGAAGCTGGGCTCGATGCCGTTGCTGGCGTTGTTGGCCAGGCTGAGGCTGATGGTGCCGGTGGGCGCGATCGACGAGTGATGGGTGAAGCGCGCGCCGGTCTCGGCCAGCTCGGCGACCAGGTTCGGCGCCACGCTGGCGATGCGCTGCATGTAGCGCGAGTACTTCGCGTGCAGCACGCGGCCGGGGATGGAGTCGCCGACCTTGTAGCCGTCGCTGACCATTTCCGGGCGCTTGCGCAGCATGTCGCCGGTGACGGTGAAGTCGCGCAGCAGGATCGGTGCGGCGCCCTTCTCCCTGGCCAGATCCAGCGCCATTTCCCAGCCGGCGACGGCCATCTCGCGCGAGACTTCCTCGGTGAACGCGACCGCTTCGGCACTGCCGTAGCGGTGCTTGAGCATGGTCACGGTGGAACCCAGGCCGAGGAAGCCCATGCCGTGGCGGCGCTTGGACATGATCTCGTTGCGCTGCTGCTCCAGCGGCAGGCCGTTGATCTCGACCACGTTGTCGAGCATGCGGGTGAACACCTTCACCACCTCGCGGTACTCGTCCCAGTCGAAGCGCGCCTTCGGGCCGAACGGGTCGCGCACGAAGGTGGTCAGGTTGATCGAGCCGAGCAGGCACGAACCGTACGGCGGAAGCGGTTGTTCGCCGCAGGGGTTGGTCGCGCGGATGTGCTCGCACCACCAGTTGTTGTTCATCTCGTTGACCTTGTCGATCAGGATGAAACCGGGCTCGGCGTAGTCATAGGTGGACACCATGATCATGTCCCACAGGTGCCGCGCACGGATGTGGCTGTAGATCTTGCAGGCGACCAGGCCGTCTTCGCGATCGACATAGTTCTCGTGGGTGGGCCATTCGCGCCAGACCACCTTGGCCGGATCGTTGACGTCGATCTCGTCCTTTTCCTTGACGTGCACCGGGAACACCAGCGGCCAGTCGTGGTCGTGCTCGACCGCGTCCATGAAGCCGTCGGTGATCAGCAGCGACAGGTTGAACTGGCGCAGCCGGCCGTCCTCGCGCTTGGCGCGGATGAATTCCTTCGCATCCGGATGCGAGATATCGAACGTGCCCATCTGCGCGCCGCGGCGACCGCCGGCGGACGACACGGTGAAGCACATCTTGTCGTAGATATCCATGAACGACAGCGGGCCGCTGGTGTACGCACCGGCGCCCGACACGTACGCGCCGCGCGGGCGCAGCGTGGAGAATTCGTAGCCGATGCCGCAACCGGCCTTCAGCGTGAGGCCGGCCTCGTGCACCTTCTCCAGGATGTCGTCCATCGAATCGCGGATGGTGCCGGAGACGGTGCAGTTGATCGTCGAGGTGGCTGGCTTGTGCGCCAGCGCGCCGGCGTTGGAGGTGATGCGGCCGGCGGGGATCGCACCGCGGCGCAGCGCCCACAGGAAGCGCTCGTACCAGTGGCCGCGCAATTCGTCGTTGATCTCGACATCGGACAACGCGCGCGCCACGCGCTGATAAGTGCCGTCGATGGTGGCGTCGACCGGCTCGCCGGATTTCGCCTTCAGGCGGTACTTCTTGTCCCAGATATCGTAGGACGCGGGTTGCAGTGGGATTTCCACGACGGCATCACGACCTGTGGCTGAATTTGTGGCTGGGGCACGCATTGTGCTCATCGGCTTCCTGACCTTTCGGTGTGGCCTTGCGGCCCCCGTTGATTTTTATTTGATACGACGGTGTCGTTCACGCTATGTCCGCTGCAGCCACCAGGTCGTGAGGATTGCCCTCCAGACCTTGTGCCACTTGTTTCCGACGACAACGACTCCCCCTCAAGAGTGCGATGGTCGACACCAGTGCTTGTCTCAGCGCTGGCACTTGAACACAAGATGTTGTGGTTGCTATCGGGTAGGCAAGTTAACCCCGACGCCAGCGGAAGTAAAGTACCCACGGCAGCATTCGGTGCAATGGAACCGTCGCGGCCAGGCCCGGTCGAACCAGCGCCGCTTTTATCGTCATGAACTATCGGAAGGAGGATTCCATGTCGCAGCCGCAGTCCCGCCTCTTGCAATGGCTGACCGGCCTGCTGGCCGCTGCCGTCATCGGCATCGCGCCGGGCACCGGCGGTGCCGCCACCCTGCCGACGGCGGTCGACGGCCAGCCGATGCCGTCGCTGGCGCCGATGCTGACGCGGGTGACCCCGGCGGTGGTGAACATCTCCACCAGGACCCGCGTGCAGGTGCGCGATGCATATTTCGACGATCCGATGGTGCGCCAGTTCTTCGGCCTGCCCGCGGCGCCGCGCGAGCGGGTCGAGCAAAGCCTGGGCTCGGGCGTGATCGTGGATGCCGCCAGGGGCTATGTGCTGACCAACAATCATGTGGTCGGCGGCGCCGACGACATCAGCGTGACCTTGCAGGACGGGCGCACGTTCAAGGGCAAGCTGATCGGCACCGATCCGGCCACCGACGTGGCGGTGGTACAGATCCCCGCGAAGAATCTGCAGGCGCTGCCGCTGGCCGACTCGACCCGCCTGCAGGTGGGCGACTACGTGGTGGCGGTGGGCGATCCGTTCGGGCTGGGCCAGACGGTGACCGCCGGCATCGTCTCCGCGCTGGGCCGCTCGGGCCTCGGTGACACGGGTTACCAGAACTTCATCCAGACCGATGCCTCGATCAACCCCGGCAACTCCGGCGGCGCGCTGGTCAACCTGCGCGGTGAACTGGTCGGCATCAACACGATGATCTTCTCGCCATCAGGCGGCAACGTCGGTATCGGCTTTGCGATTCCCAGCGCGATCACCACCGAGGTGATGGCGCAACTGGTGGCGCACGGCAAGGTGCAGCGCGGCAGCCTCGGCCTGCAGACGCAGGCGATCACGCCGCGGATCGCGCAGCTGCTGAAGCTGAAGGACAGCAATGGCGTGGTGGTCACCGGGGTCAGCGATGACTCCGCCGCCGAGCACGCCGGCCTGCAGGCGGGCGACGTGCTGACCACGCTCAATGGCAAGCCGCTGCGCAGCGAGCAGGAGCTGCGCAATGCCGAAGGCCTGCTGCCGCTGGGCAGCACGGTGCAACTGGGCGTGCTGCGCGACGGCCACAGCCGTGAGGTCAGCGCCACGCTGAGCGTGGAGAAACTGGCCAGCCTCGACGGCGGCCAGCTCGATCCCCGCCTCAGCGGCGTGCGCTTCAGCGACCTGAGCGAGAGCCAGCGCAGCGAGGGCCTGTACGGCGTGGCGATCAGCGCGGTGCAACCGGGCAGCCGCGCCGCGCGGGCCGGCCTGAGTACCGATGACGTGGTGATCGGCGTGGGCAACCAGCGCCTCACCGGCCTGCGCATGCTGCGCGGGCTGGCCAGCGTGCACCTGCGCCAGCTGGTGCTGGTGGTCGCCGATGCCGATGGCAGCCGCTACGTGGTGGTCAATTAGGATCCGGCTTGGTCGGCCGGCGAAACCGCGGCACGGGTCGCCGGCCGGCCGTGTCGCGGTGCACAGCTTGACGCATTGCCTTCATGCAAATGCATGAAAGTGCTTGATGTTCTGCATTCAGGCCGATGGAATATCCTCTCTACTTCACCCTATGTGCGCCTTCGAGGCGGCATACTCGCGCCTTCCACATCACCCAAATCACGCCGGGGCTACTCACCATCATGTCCGTCCGCATTACCCGCCTGCTGTCCGTCGCCCTGATCGGGGTCTGCTTCATCACTGCCCCGGCATTCGCCAAGAGCCATCCCAAGGCCAAGGCCAGCGCCCCCGCGAAAGGCCCCACCCTGATCTGGCGCGGCGATGTCGCCACCGCCAATGGTGTCGTCAACGAGGTGGCACTCGCGTGGGAAAAGAGCGGACACGGCCATATCGAACTGCAGCCGTTCAACACGGCCTCGGGCATCGACGCGGTAGCCACCGGCACGGCCGATCTGGCTGGCAGCGCGCGCGCCGGCGACGGCAGCACGCAGAACACGAACCTCACGTTCACCCCGGTGGCGTGGGATGGGCTGGTGATCATCACGCAGTCGTCCAATCCGATCCGCGGGCTCACGCTGAAGCAGGTGCATGACATCTACTACGGCAAGATCCACAACTGGAGCGAGGTCGGCGGCAACAACGCTCCGATCGACGTGTACGCCGTGGCCAGCCCCGGTGACGGTGTGGAATACAGTTTGCGCAGCCTGCTGTTCGGCCGCGGCAACCAGCCGGTCGCCGCACCGCGGCTGTACGTCAACACGCGCAAACTGGAAGAAGGCATCGAGCTCAACCCGAACGGCTTCGGCGTCGCCACGCTGGCCGGCATCAGCGGCAACGCCAAGCTCAAGGCGATCCCGATCAACGGCAAGCCCGCCACCGTCGCCAACATCGCCGACGGCAGCTATCCGCTGTTCATCCCCCTGTACCTGGTGACCAACCCGAACAGCCCGAAAGCCGCCGCGGCGCAGACCTTCATCGACTTCATGCAGACCGAGCCGGCCAAGGCCGCGCTGCGCAAGCATGGGGTTCTGCCGTACCAGGACGGCAGCGCGCTGACCGCGATGGACAGCTCGCGGCGCAGCGGGATCCTCGCCGAAGTCGGCGCCCGCGCCAGCCACATCACGCCGGTGTCGGCACCGGGTGCGACTTATGCGGCCCGCGCCGCGGTGGCGCCGACCTCGCCCGATACGCTGGCGGCGAAGATGGCGCTGGAGAAGCGTCGCGCCGATGAGAAGGACACCGCCCGACTCAACCGGGTCAGCGGCAGCGTGAGCGACGCCACCGTCAGCAGCGTGGCCTACGCCAAGGGCAGCGCCACCACCGTCAGCCAGGCCAACGGCAAGGATTTCGGCAAGGTGACGGCAGACACCAGCCAGACCGGCCCGTCGACCTACAAGGTGAGCAAGGGTGACACGCTGTCGTCGATCGCCAAGCGGCACACCGTCGAGGTGGCCCAGCTGCGCGAGTGGAACCACCTGAAGAACGACCAGATCAAGCTCGGCCAGGTGTTGCGCGTCAGCACCCGCTGAGTTCGTCCGGCGTGCCGATACTCGCACTGACGCTGGATCTGGACGACACCTTGTGGCCGGTGCTGCCGGCCCTGCAACGTGCCGACCAGGCCGTGGATGCCTGGTTGTGGCAACACCATCCGGAGGTCGCGCGCGCATGGCCAATCGCGGCCATGCGCGCGTTGCGCGATCAGGTCGCCGCCGAGCGGCTGGACCTGGCGCATGATTTCACCACCCAGCGCCAGCTCACCATGCAGCACGCGTTTGCCGCCTGCGGCATCGCCGCGGCGCCGATCGAGGTGTTGTGGGAAATCTATTTCGCCGCGCGCAACAGCGTGGAGCTCTATCCGGACAGCCTGCCGGCGCTTGAGCGCATCACCGCACGCTGGCCGCTGGCGAGCCTGACCAACGGCAATGCCGACCTGCAGCGGATCGGCCTGCACACGCATTTCGCCCATCACATCTGTGCGCGCGACAGCGGCGTGGCCAAGCCCGACCCGCGGATCTTCCTGGCCGCCGCCGAGCGGCTCGGCGTGGCGCCCGATCAGATCCTGCACGTCGGCGACGATCCGCACATGGATGTGGTCGGTGCGCGCGACGCCGGCCTGCGCACCGCCTGGATCAACCGCGACGGCCAGCCGTGGCCGGCCGAACTGGGCGCACCGCCCGAGCTGGATCTGCGCGACATGACCGCGCTGGCCGACTGGCTCGATGCGCAGCATCCGCTCGCCGGCCGGTAGGCAAGGCGCCGGCAAAACGCGCATCATTGCCGACTGATTGTCACGAGTCCGGCGCACTCCATGCCGCCGCCAGCCAGAAGGATTCCGCATGTCCGCCCTGATCGAACGCCAGTCCGGCGCCCGCCACAGCATCGCCATCGAAACCACCGACGCCGCGCACTTCGCCGCGACACGCCGGCGGCTCAGCGCGGCGCAGCGGCGCTGGCTGAGCGACAGCGGTTTCGTGGCAGCGCCGGGCAGCTTCGCGTTGCTGTCCGATCCCGCCGGCAAGCTGGTGCGCGTGCTGGTCGGGGTCGATCCGTGTGACCCACTGACCGCACTGGCCGCGCTGCCGTGCAGCCTGCCCGAGGCGAACTATCACCTCGCCGCCGAAGGCGTGTTGACCGATCCGACCCAGGCCGCGCTGGGCTGGGCGCTGGGCGCGTATCAGTTCACCCGTTATCGCCAGCCGAAACGTGCACCCGCACGGCTCGCCATCGGTGCGGCCGAACTGCAGCAGCTGGCGCCGCTGGTGGAAGCGACCCATCAGGTGCGCGACCTGGTCAACACGCCGACCGAGGACATGGGTCCGAAGCAGCTCGCCGACGCGGTGAAGCAGCTCGGCAAGACGCACAAGGCGAAGGTGCGCGAGTGGGTCGGCGACGAACTGCTCAAGGCCAACTTTCCGACGATCCACGCGGTCGGCCGCGCCAGCCATCGCGCGCCGCGGCTGATCGAGCTGAATTGGGGCAAGGCCGGCGACCCGAAACTGGTGGTGATCGGCAAGGGCGTGTGCTTCGACACCGGCGGGCTCGACCTGAAATCGTCCGACGGCATGCGCTGGATGAAGAAGGACATGGGCGGTGCCGCGCACGCGATCGCGCTGGCCGCGCTGATCATGCAGGCGAAATTGCCGGTGCGACTGACCCTGCTGATTCCGGCGGTGGAGAATGCCGTGGCCGGCAATGCGATGCGCCCGGGCGAAGTGATCACCACCCGCGCCGGCCACACCGTGGAGATCGACAACACCGATGCCGAAGGCCGGCTGGTGCTGTGCGATGCGCTGGCCTACGCCGCCGAGCAGCAACCGCAACTGATCGTCGATTTCGCCACCCTCACCGGCGCCGCACGCGTGGCGCTGGGACCGGACCTGCCGGCGCTGTTCGCCAACGACGACGCCATTGCCGCCGCCGTGCTGGCCGCCGGCCGCACGGTCAACGATCCGTTGTGGCAACTGCCGCTGTGGCGGCCGTATCGCCGGATGCTCGATTCGTATCTGGCCGACTTCGCCAACGCCGGCGCGTCGCGCCACGCCGGTGCGATCACCGCGGCGCTGTATCTGGAACGCTTCGTGCCAGATGGCATGCCATGGCTGCATCTGGACACCTACGCGTGGAACGACGCCGATCGTCCGGGCCGGCCACGCGGCGGCGAGGCGATGGGGCTGCGTGCGCTGTTCGCGTTCCTGCAGCAGCGCTATCGCGGCTGAGCCGCACTCGCGCCAAGCGCGAGCGCACCACTCAAGTGCTGCCGGTCAGGGTCGCGCCGAGCCGTTGCAGGCGCTGCCGCAACGCACGCAGGCCGCGCACGATGCGCGGCAGCATCCAGCACATCAGCAGCACGAACAGGCCGAGCAGGATCAGCAGCGCCAGCGGGTGCTGCCACATCAGGTACAGCCCGCCGAGCCAGCTGACGTCTTCGCCGACGCTGGCGCCCCAGTTGCTGAAAGGCTCCGGCGAGGTGTTGATCAGCGCGCGCGTGCCGGCCTTGGTGAAATGCGTGCCGGCCACCAGCGCGCCGCCGAGCAGGGCCGCCGCGAATTGCGCGCCGGCGCCGGAATCCTTGAACACGCCCCAGGCCAGCAGGGTGCCGATCGGGATGCGGATGAAGGTATGCACCGCGTCCCAGGCGCTGTCGAACGCCGGCACCTTGTCGGCGAGGAATTCGCACAGCATCAGCACGCCCGACACCACCAGCACCCAGGTATCGGTCAACGGCAGCAGTCCGTCCGGCAGATGCACATAGCCGAACCGGCCCAGCATGCCGGCCGCGAAGATCGTGGCGTACAGCCGGATCCCGCTGGCCCAGGCCAGGCCACCGGCGAGCGCGACGTTCGGCAACATGTCCATGCGGATTCTCGTGAGGAACGGTTGCAGACCGTGTTTACGCGCGAAGCTGTTGCCTGTCCACCGTTGACACTGCCGTGGCGACGACAACAGGCCACGCGGCATGACTTCTGGCGTTGTCGCCGAGGGGTGAAAGATTGCATCCTGCCGGTTCAATCCGCCGGAAGAAATTCGTCATGCATCATCGCCTGCACCTGCTCGCCATCAGCACGGCACTCGGCCTCGCTGCCTGCACCGGCGTACCGGTCGCCAGAACGGTCGCCAAGACCAGCGCGCCCACCCAGCTGGCACTGACAGCACAGACGCTGAACTCGGGCGGTGTGATGCCGGCCGAACAGGCGCGCGTGCATTTCGATCATGCCGAGCTGCACTTCACGATCGACCCGGCCGGGCAAAGCATCGACGCCAGCGCCACGCTGAGCTTCACCGCCAAATCCGCCACCGACGTGCTGCTGCTGGATCTGGATCGCAACCTGCCGATCAGCGCGATCGAACTGGACGGCAAGCCGCTGGCCGCGAGCGCCTGGAGCAATCCGGACGGCCGTCTGCGGATCGCCTTGCCTGCGCCGCTCGCCAGCGGCGGCAAGGCAAGCACGACCATCCACTACGGCGGCAAGCCGCACGTGGCGAAGCACGCGCCGTGGGACGGCGGCTTCGTGTGGAGCCACACGGCCGATGGTCAGCCGTGGATCGCCAGCGCGGTCGAGGGCGAAGGCTGCGACCTGTTCTGGCCGTGCATCGACCAGCCGCAGGGCGAACCCGATCTGGTCGACACCTGGGTCACCGTGCCGAAGAATCTTGCCGCGCCCGGCAACGGCGTGCTGATCGGCATCACCGAGGAAGGCGACCGGCACACCTATCACTGGCGCGTCAAGCATCCGGATACCTACGCGATCTCGATCAACGTCGGCCCGTTCGAGGAACTCAAGGCGGACTACAAGAGCCGCTACGGCAACACCATCCCGATGCAGTTCTGGTATCTGCGCGGACACGAGGCGCAGGCGAAGGAACTGTTTGCCGGGTTCCCGAAGATGCTGGATTTCTTCGAACAGGAAATCGGCCCCTACCCCTTTGCCGACGAGAAGATGGGCGTGGTGGAAACGCCGCATCTGGGCATGGAGCACCAGACCCTCAACGCCTACGGCAACAATTACCGGCAGGATGGCTACGGCTACGACCGGCTGCTGCAGCACGAATTCGCGCATGAGTGGTTCGGCAACCAGGTGACCAATGCCGACTGGGACGACATGTGGCTGCATGAGAGTTTCGGCACCTACATGCAGCCGCTCTACAGCCAGTACCTCAACGGCGACATGGACTATTTCAGCTGGCTGCACGACCTGCGCCTGATGCTGCGCAACCATCACCCGATCGTGTCCGGCAGCAGCAAGACCGAGGAGCAGGTCTACGACGAGACGGCCGGACCCGGGCAGGACATCTACAACAAGGGCGCCCTGATGCTGCACACGCTGCGGCAGCTGATCGGCGACAAGGATTTCTTCGAGAGCATCCGCCGGCTGGTGTATGGCCGGCCGGATCCGAAGCCGGGCAACTTCAGCCCGCGCTACGCCAGCACCGACGACTACGTCGCGATCGTCGACAAGGTCACCGGCCGCAAGCTCGACTGGTTCTTCGATGCATACCTGCGCGATGCCGCGCTGCCGCGCCTGGACGAGCAGCGCGACGGCGACACGCTGAAGCTGCACTGGGTGACCGGACACGGCACGCCGTTCCCGCTGCCGATCGACGTGCAGGTGGGCAACACCGTGCATACCTTGTCGATGCGCGACGGCAGCGGCCAGCTGCAGGTGCCCGCCGGCAGCCTGCTGATCATCGACCCCCGCTCGAAGGTGCTGCGCGAGTTGCCGCACGTCGAGAAATACCAGCAATGGATGAAGCAGCAACGGGCGGCACGGTCCGCGCGGAAATAGCCGCCGCGACGTAGGCGGGCAGCAGCCGTTTGCGTCTCTATACTCACCGGGCACGTTCAACAGCGAATCTTCCCGATGAACCAGCTGCCGCCACATGCCACTCCCGCGAGCTGCCGCGAGCAGGCGCTTGCCGCATGGCAGCGCGGCGACGTGGCGATGGCCGAGCAGGCATTCCTGCGCCTGCTGGAAGTCCAGCCCGATGATGCCGAGGCGCTGCAGTTTCTGGCCACCCGCCAGCTTGGTCGGGGCGATACGGAACACGCGATCGAGTTGCTGTTCGCGGCACATCGCGCACAACCGCAGGATGCGGCCATCCTTCACCGGCTGGGTGAGGTGCGGATGCTGGCCGGGGATCTGGAGGCCGCCGCCGACAGCTTGCGCCAGGGTTTGCAAGTCGCACCGGGCATGTTCGTGGCGCGCCTGCGCCTGGGCGTCGCGCTCGAGCGGCTGGGACGCCGGCACGAGGCCATGCTGGCCTACTTCGGCGCGATCGATGTCGCGCAAGCACAAGGGCGTTGGCTCGACGACGCCACCACCGCGCCGGGCCTGCGCGACGCAGTAAAGCATGCCGCGCGATACGTGGCTGCCGGCCGGCGCGAACTGTTCGACGCGATCATCGAGCCGTTGCGGCAACGCTATGGTCGATCGGAGCTGGCCCGCGTCGACGAGTGTCTGGCGATCTACCTCGGCGAGCAAGCTGCCGCGCTGCCTGATCCGCGACAGCGTCCCAAGTTCCTGTATTTTCCGGGCATCCCCAGCCGGACGTTCTATCCACGCGGGCGTTTTCCGGCACACGCGCAGTTGGAAGCTGCGGTCGATGTGATCCGCGAGGAACTGCGCGCCGTGCTCTCGCACGCGCAGGATGATCTCGTGCCGTTTCTTGGCACCAACTCAAGCGAGGCCGTGGCGGCCCACCTGCTGGGTTCGTCCAGTACGCGAGAGGCCGCCTGGGATGCCTTCTTCTTCTACCGGCACGGTGTGCGCCACGACACGCAGTGCGCACGTTGCCCGCGCACCAGCGAGCTGCTGGACTCGATGCCGCTGGTCCGCGTTCGCGATCACGCGCCGGAAACGCTGTACTCCGTGCTGCGCCCGGGCACGCATATCCTGCCGCACCACGGCGTCACCAATACCCGCCTGGTTACCCATCTTCCGCTCATCGTGCCGCCGGACTGCGCCTTGCGTGTGGGCGGCGAGGCCCATGTGTGGGAAGAAGGCCGCTGCATCACCTTCGACGACACGTTCGAGCACGAAGCGTGGAACCACAGTGAGCAGGATCGCGTGGTATTGATCCTGGACAGCTGGAATCCCGATCTCAGTGAAGCGGAGCGGGCCGCGGTGACTGACCTGGTCGCGGCCATTGGCGACTTCAATCGGTCCAACGAGACTGCAGTCGTCGGCCTGACCGGGCTCGGCTGATCGCCGGCCCGGCCGTCCAGCGGAAAGCGGCGGCGTGGCTTGCGCAGCAGGGACTGCCCCCGTTGTGCGCAGGACCGCTCCAGGGAGTATCTTCTTGGGATCGGGCGGCGTAGGCGATCATCGTCGCGTGGCCCGACGTGTCCGGGGGACTCGATACGCTCGAAGGCTGGGAAACGGATACCAACATCCATTGGGGAGAGCACATGAATTACGGCATGAATCACTTGTCACTGGCCGTTCGCCTGGCATTGACTGCAGGCATTTTCACGGCAGCGAGCGTGGCCCAGGCGCAGGTAGCGCAGGCAAACAGCCCGCCCTCGTCGGATCAGACCACGCCACCATCCAAGAACAAGGCCAAGACCCTGCAGGCGGTTGTCGTGACCGGTTCGCTGATCCGGCGTGTGGACGTCGAGACGGCCAGTCCGGTAGTGACGCTGGACCGCGCAACCATCAGCAATTCGGGCAAGCCCGTGCTGGGAGACGTGCTGCAGCAGATGCCGAGCATCTCCGGCAATGCCACCAATCCGCAGAACAACAGCAATGGTGGCGGTGTGGCCAGTCCGTTGCTGGAAGGCGGCGACGGCGCATCTCGCGTCTCGCTGCGCGGCCTGGGCATCAATCGCACGCTGGTGCTGGTCAACGGCCAACGCATGGCCAACCCGGATATCAACCTGATCCCGCCGGAGATGATCGAGCGGGTCGACGTGCTGGCCGAGGGGGCCTCCACGGTGTACGGCTCCGACGCCATCGGCGGCGTCGTCAATTTCATCCTGCGCAAGGACTTCAAGGGTGCCCAGTTCAGCTTGAACGATGGCATCTCCAGCCATGGCGACGCCCAGCGCCGCGGATTCAATCTGACGGCGGGCAGCACGGGTGACAACTACAGCATTGCCGGCGGCCTCGATTACAACAAGTACGACGCGGTACTCGGCAAAAGGCGCAAGTTCTCCAAGCAGCAGTTGTACCTGTCGAGCGGCTCCGTCGTGGCGGCCGGCTCCAGCTCGATCCCGACCGGAAGAATCCAGCTGCCAGCATCGATCGCCAGCCAGTACGGCTGCCCGATCAATTCGAGCGGCACCGCCAATGTGACCCTGGCGCAGGGTAACGGATCGTCGCTGGGTGATTACCGTTGCCGTCTCGCCTCGGATACCTACAACTACGCTGCGCTCAACTACATCCAGACCGCACAGAAGCGTACCAACGGTTTTATCCTCGGCAGCTACAACCTCACCGACAGCCTGACCGCGTTCGTCGATGCGTTCTACAACCACACCGTATCCAGTGGCCAGGATGCTCCGTCACCGGTCGGCACCGGTGACGGCCTGATCATCCCCTCCAGCAACCCGATCAATCCGTTTGGCGTCACCTTCAGCCAGAATCCCGTCCCCGGCGATCCGAACAGTGGCTACAACTTCCAGACCCGCCTCACCGGCGCCGGCACGCGCGTGCACAGTTACACCACCAACACCGGTCAGATCAACGCGGGGCTGCGCGGCAATTTCGGCCAAGACAACAGCTGGATCTGGGATGCATCGGTCAACTACAGTCATACGAAACGCGACCAGCGCGACACCAACGAGGTGGACATACCGGCGCTGCAGGCCGCCGTTGACGGCGGCGCGAACATCTTCAACCAGGCCGACCCGAGCGTCAGCGCGAAACTGAGGGGCGGCGTGAAAACGCCGGTCTACATCTTTACCCAGTCCGCCAAGCAGGCCCAGTTCGATGCCAGCGGCGAGCTGTGGGACTTGCCCGCCGGCGCGATGCAGCTGTCCGCCGGCGCCTTGTACCGCAAGCAGTCCATGAACTACACCGTGAGCGACTTTGCCGTCCTCGATCCGGTGACCACCACCTGTCAGATCCTGCAGGAAGCCTGCGGCTCGCCCGGACGTGGCGACTTCGACGTCAAGGAGGTCTACGCCGAAACGTTGATCCCGCTGCTCTCCGAGCAGCCATGGGCCCGCTCGTTGAACCTCGATCTCGGCATCCGCACATCGAACTACAGCACTACCGGCACGACCACGAACGGCAAGGTCGCGATCGAGTGGCGCCCAACAGTGGACCTGCTGGTACGTGGCACCATCTCCCAGGTGTTCCGCGCTCCCAACCTCGATGAACTCTACGACGGCCGGACGCTGGTCCAGCCCAACTTGAACGATCCCTGCGTCGGACGCTCAGCGGCCGAGCTGGCGGCGCATGCGGCAGCCTGCCAATTCGTTCCGGTGAACTGGGGCGGCAACTCGCCGGCCCAGGTCAACACGTTCTACTCGGGCGCCGCCACCGTGGGTGCGAAGCTGAAACCCGAAAAGGGCAAATCCATCGATCTCGGACTGGTCTACGATCCGGACTGGCTGCCCGGCGTATCCACCAGCCTCGACTTCTGGCACATCTATCTGTCCGACACCCTGGCGGCGATCCAGGCCGATGTCGTCGTCAACTCCTGTTTCAACAACAGCAGCAGTCCGTATTGCTCGTTCATCCATCGCCAGGACAACACCAGCAGGACGCCGGGCCAGGTATTCCTGATCAATACCCCGGTAGTCAACCTGGGCAACCTGAGCACCACCGGCATCGACTACACGCTGCGCTACAAGATTCCGCATTTCGACCTGGGCACGGTGGATCCCGGAAACTTCCGGGCCGGCCTCAGCACCAGCTACACGTCGACGTACAAGAACGACGCAACACCCGGCCAGCCGGGTGCGAAGACGATCAACTACGCCGGCACCTTCAGCCCGCAATTCGGCAACATCTCGCGCTGGCGCGGCACGGTCACGCTCAATTGGGACAAGGGCAACTGGAACGCCCAGTGGCAGTCGCGCTACATCAACAAGCTGACCGCGCTCAATGCCGACGCCGCCATCGCCGGCGTGAACATTCCGATGGCTTCGGTGATCTACCACTCGATCCAGCTGGGCTACGCGGTGCCGTCGTTCCACACCCGGTTCGACATCGGTGTGGACAACCTAAGCAACAAGCTGCCACCGCTGATCTACCAGAATGGCGCGAACTACAACGTGGATACGGCCACGTACGACGTGCTCGGGCGCTACTACTGGGCGCGGGCCACGATCAAGTTCTGACCACCTGACCGGACTGGCAACATCCGGAGTATGCAAGAGGGCCGCGAACACTCGCGGCCCTCTTGCATAATGCGGTTTGGAAGACGACTGACGGAGAAGCCATGCCCACTCCGACCGCGGATCTGGCCAAAGCCATGGCCAGCGCCTGGAACGCCGGCGAGGCGGAGCGGGTCATTGCGCTCGCTGGGCGGGCCGCGCAGGCCGATCAGGAAGACGAAGGCGTGCTGTTGCTGCTCGGCCTGGCGCAACAGGCCACCGGTCGCCACCAGCAGGCCGCGGCAACGCTTCGTCGTCTGGTGCAGATGCGGCCGGGCGTTTCAGCCTATTGGAACAATCTGGCGGTCGCCTGCCGACAGGCGGGCGACCTGCCTGCCTCCGAGCAGGCCCTGCTGACGGCGCTGGCACTGGCGCCGGACGATGCCGAAGTGCACTACAACCTCGGCTTGCTCTACATGCAGCAACGGCATTGGCTGATGGCCAGGGAGAGCCTGCTGGATGCGGTACGCGTGGCCCCGCATTTCATCGAAGCCCGGCTGCAGGCGGCCTACGCCTGCTACGTCTGCGGGGACAACACCCAGCAGGAGGAGATGTTGCGCGGCGCCATCGACTGGCCGGCACAACCGGCCGAGCAAGCCCTGGTGCTGTCCGCCATGCTGTCTGTCCAAGGTGATCTGAATGCAGCGCTGCGCACGCTGGCGCGCGCACGATTACCCGACGAACCGGCAGCCGGGGTCATGCGTTTGCGCATCGTCGCGCAACGCGCCTTGCTGTACGAAAGAAATAACCAGATCGACGCAACGCAAAACGAACTGCGACAGTTGCCGTCGAGCGTGCTCGACGCCCTGCCAGCGGATGCAGAACAGGCCCGCGCCGACGGCTGGCGCGCACATGCCGCACTGGCGATGCGCAGGGGTGCCTATGCCGACGCCGACGCGCTGTACCAGCGTGTCCTCGCCTGCACCATCGACGACGAAAGCCAGGCCAGTGCGGCGTTTGGCCTGGCTGCTGCACGGGACCGGCAGGGACAGTATCCCGAGGCGTGGCAAGCGCTGCAGAAGGCGCATGCCGTACAACTCGAGATCGCCCGAAATGTGGTACCGGAACTGCTGGCAACAGACAGTCGACCGCTGCAGATGACAGGCGGCAACCTCGAACACGGCAGTGCTGCCGACTGGAAACCGTTGTCCTCGCCTGACAGCCGGCAGAGTCCGGTCTTCGTGGTCGGCTTTCCTCGTTCCGGCACTACCTTGCTCGAACAGATGCTCGATGCCCATCCGGATTTCCAGTCCATGGATGAGCGCGCCTTCATCCACGATCTGATCGAAGGCATGCAGCTGGTTGGCCAGCGGTATCCCGCGGATCTGGCCAGCCTGACGCAGCAGGACGCCGATCAGCTGCGTAGCGCCTACCGGCGCATGGTCGGCGAGGTGCTACCCGACCTCGGCGAGCGTCGTCTGGTGGACAAGAATCCGCTCAACATGCTGTGCCTGCCGATGATCATGCGGTTGTTTCCGCACGCGCGCATCATCCTGTGTCTGCGCCACCCCTGTGATGTGCTGCTCAGCTGCAGCATGCAAGCGTTCCGCTCACCGGCATTCATGGTGCTGTGTTCGTCGCTGCAACGCCTTGCCCATGGTTATGTGCAGGCCTTCGAGCAGTGGTACCGGCATGTCGAGGTGTTTGCACCATGCGTGCTGGAGTGGCGCTACGAATCCGTGGTCAGCCAGTTCGACGACCAGGTCGCGCGCCTGGGGCAGTTTCTCGATGTCGCCGACGCCGCGCCGATGGCACGCTTCGCCGATCACGCACGGGGCAAGCGGTTCATCAGCACGCCCAGCTATGCCCAGGTCACCCAGGGCATCAACCATCAGGCCGTCAACCGCTGGCATGCCTACCGGGAACAATTCGAGCCCGTGCTGCCGATCCTGCGCCCGATGATCGAGCGTCTCGGCTACACTGCATAAAAATCGTGACCCCATGAAAAAGGCAGCGCCATGGCGCTGCCTTTTTGCGGTACTGATGTCGATCGGGCTCAGTGTGCCGCGGGCGCTGCAGCAGCGGTAGCCGGTTTGTCCGCGACTGCGGCGACGCTGAACCTGCCGCCGTACGGGAGCACTTGGGCCGCCAGCTTCGGATCGGTCTTGATCATGCCGACGGCGTCGAACAGGATGTGCGCGGTCTCGTTGAGCTGGACATCCTTCGCCTTCTTCGCTTCCTTCTCCTGCCTGAGTTCGCTCTTCAGGCTGCGCTCGTTCGCATTGAGACCGTCGTCGAGGCTGCTCTGCTCGTCGCCCAGCGTGGCGTCGGTACCATCGATGGCCCTGTGCCGCGCGCGGAAGTCGGACTGGATCGCATCCTGCTGCTTGCGCTCGACCTCGCGTGTGGCGAAGTTCAGCGAGATCGCGGTCTTGGCGCGCATGGTCTTGTACTGCGCCAGTTCGTCGAGCATAAGCTTCCATGCCGACGACTTCGCCACGCGCTGGTCATGCAGCTGCAGCAGTTGCGGCAGGTAGGCATTGAGGTTCGCCACCGGCTGGTAGTCGGCCGGCGCAATCTGCGTCCACTTCAGCGCGTTGTCGTAGGTCGATTCGCCGAAATCCTTGTCGTCGCCGTTCTTCGGGAACGCGATGTCCGGCGTCACTCCCTTGAGCTGGGTGGAGCCGCCGTTGATGCGGAAGAATTCCTGGATGGTCATCTTCAGCTCGCCGAGCTGCGGCTTTTCGCCATCGCCGCTCTGCGAGAAACGGTCCAGGTCGACCAGGTTCTGCACGGTGCCCTTGCCGAAGGTCGGCTCGCCGACGATCAGGCCGCGGTGGTAGTCCTGGATCGCCGCAGCGAAGATTTCCGACGCCGACGCCGTACCGCGATTGACCAGCACCGCCAGCGGACCGCTCCAGGCCATGCCCGCATCGTCGTCGCCCTGCTGCTCGACCTGGCCCTTGGAGTCGCGCACCTGCACCACCGGTCCCTTGTCGATGAACAGGCCGGTCAGCGAATTGGCTTCGGCCAGCGAGCCGCCACCGTTGTTGCGAAGATCGACCACGATGCCCTGCACGCCGGCGGTCTTGAGTTCGCCGAGCAGCTTGGCCACGTCGCGAGTGGCGCTCTTGAAGTCCTTGTCACCCTCGCTGCGCGCGCCGAAGTCGGAGTAGAACGAGGGCAGCTCGATCACGCCGATCTTGCGGGTGACGTCGCCGTCCTTGATGTCGACGACCTTCTTCTTCGCTGCCGAATCCTCGATGCTGACTTTCTTGCGCACCAGCGTGACGATCTCGTGCTTGCCGTCCAGGCCGGCATCGGCCGGCAGGATCTCCAGCCGTACGGTGGTGTCCTTCTTGCCGCGGATGCGATTGACCACATCGTCCAGCCGCCAGCCGATCACGTCGGTCAGCGGACCGTTGTCGCCCTGCCCCACCGCGACGATGCGGTCGCCGGCCTTGAGCTTGCCGGACTTGATCG
>Ga0209437_100622_pt1 | contig 21500 bp, 20 predicted proteins | sample AraplaL_Cvi_mTSA_FD_184266 | JGI IMG/M metagenome (GOLD analysis project Ga0209437, IMG submission 184266) | Arabidopsis root microbial communities from the University of North Carolina, USA - plate scrape CL_Cvi_mTSA (SPAdes) (version 2) | ecosystem: Host-associated > Plants > Roots > Endosphere...
ACAATGGACTCGATCCTGTAAACCAGCTGTGCACGGATGACTTCGCCGGGCATCTGGCGCACAATACCAATTTATCGATCAAGGCCATATTGGGTATTGCTGCGTATTCCTACCTGGGTGAAAAGCTCGGTTTGCAGGAAGGGGCGAAGTACCTGGAGGAAGCTCGGAACATGGCTCAGGAGTGGGTGTCCATGGCAAATGCCGGGGACCATTATAAGCTGACGTTTGACAGTCCAACCGAGTCATGGAGCATGAAGTACAATCTGGTGTGGGATCATCTGCTCGACCTGCACCTGTTCCCGAAAGAGATCGCCGCCAAAGAACTTGAATATTACATGCACAAACAAAACCGCTATGGCCTGCCGCTGGATAGCCGTGAAACGTATACCAAATCCGATTGGCTGGTATGGTGTGCTTCCATGAGTTCAACGAAAGCGCAGTTTGAGTCTTTCATTTCACCGCTGTGGGATTTCATGAATGAAACTTCGTCTCGTGTTCCCGTAACGGATTGGTATGACACGATCACCGCTAAGCAGATGAATTTTCAGAATCGTTCTGTGGTCGGCGGCTTCTTTATCCAATTACTCATGCAACAGTCTACAGACTAATGGGTGTGAAGGCAGGTGGTGAATATGAAGGCAGGCGCAGAGGAAGTCTGTGATCATTTACAGCAGCTCAAGCAGCAATTTGCGAATCCGGATGCAACGTATCGTCCGCAGCCTTTCTGGTTTCTGAATCATGCGCTGGAGAAGACCGAACTGGAGAGTCAGATTCAATCCATGTATGAAGCGGGTGTCGGCGGTGTGGTTCTGCATGCCCGGCACGGAATGCTAATCCCATATCTCTCGCCGGAATTTATGGATGTGCTGGAGTTTTGCACAGCAGAATGCAAGAAACGGAATATGGTCGTCTGGCTGTACGATGAGGAGAATTGGCCGAGCGGAACCTTGGGCGGCAGACTGACACGGGAACAACCGGAATATCGCATGCGTTATTTGAGAATAGAGGAAAAGCGATATGTGCGAGATGCGCCGCAGGAAAGCTTGAAGCTGGATTTTGCCTCCCATGATCACAATGAGCTGATTGCCATCCTGGCCTATCGCGCGGTTAACCGCAATGGAGAGTGGTTGCTTCATGATGAACCGGAAAATATCACGCATTGTTGGGGAGAGGAGTGGAGTCCGGGTCACGCCCATGATTCTTATATTGTTCTCGCTTGCTGGTCATGTGAGATTGCTGAGGGAATCACCTTCGCTAAAGGGTATTATCTGGATACATTGAATCCGGAAGCGGTTCAGTCTTTCATTCGGATGTCTTATGAACCGTTTCTGGCATTAAAGCCCTATTACGGATCAACCATTCAAGGGGTGTTTACTGACGAGCCGGGTCTTATGATTCACGATGGCTTCGTCGGGGTGGAGGCCATCCGAACCGCCGTTCATGATGTGGATGCTACGTTGCCTGGGCTCGTCTTCGCTTGGACCGAGGGAATGGCTGAACGATATCAGCAAGAGAACGGGTATGATCTAATCCCGCGGTTGGGGGCATTGTTGTATCCCATGGCAGACGGCAGCCGATCCGCAAGACAGCAATATTATGATACGATCACCCGCTGGTACGTGGATGGATATCATGCAGCGATTCGTACATGGTGTGAACAATCCGGTCTGCTCTACATCGGTCATACGCTGGAGGAGCCTGTCTGGGGGCAGGCTCGATCTCAAGGCAATCAGACCCGGGTATTGCAGCAATTCCACTATTCAGGCGTGGATTATCTCACTCCCGGCATCGGGTCAAAGGCGAATCCGCATCGCATTGTGTCCGTCAAGACGGCGGCTTCTGTCGCGCAGCTGAACAGGAAGGAACGGGTGATCTGTGAAGCCTTTGGTGCAAGTGGTCATGGTTATTCCATGCGCCAGCGGCGACTTGATGCCAATTTTATGGCTTTCTTGGGAGTTAATCTGTTTATTCCGCATGCATTCTATTATTCGTTTGCCGGGTATCGGAAGACCGACTTTCCACCGACTGAATTCAAACATGCACCCCATTGGCTGCATTATCGTGCTTTTGCCGATTATATAGGGCGATTGAGTCTGCTTGGAGCAAAAGGAAAACGAACGCCGGAAGTTCTGCTGTTATCGCCTATCCATACGGTATATGAAACCATGTTCACATCAGGCGAAGCAAACATGCAGCCTTCATCAGATGTGCTGTTCTCGCTTTTGTCAGATCGCTTGCTGCGATCATCTATCGACTACGACTATGTGGATGAATGCCAGCTTCGCGAAGCGCTCCTTGTTGAAGGAGAGGGTTTGCAATTTGATGGCCATGGATATTCGATCCTCGTTATGCCGGAGATAGAGGTGATGTCAAGGGATGTTGCAGCTAGGCTTGTATCCTTTGTTAACCAGGGCGGCACGTTAATTGCGATAGGTACGATTCCGCAGCATAGTGAATCTTTGCGGCATGATCCGGTGTTGTTGAAGGATATCCAGCAGCTGTTTGGTTCCGATCCGCCGCACGGAAAATTACGTGCTGTTGGCAAGGGTCACAGCCTCTTTTATTCCATGGATGACGCTGTTCATCAAGGCGGTCAGAGTCAGCGTCTGGATCAACTCGAAGCGTTTTGTATTCAATTAGGGGAGTTGATCAGAGAACCACCGGTAATACGATGGGATTGGATTGAAGGTCAGTCTGACGATTTGATTAGCGTCGAACGCAGAATTGGAAATCTGGTGTATGTATGGCTGATGAATTGGTCGGAGCACTCCGTGACCATTAAGCTCATTTGCGATGAAAAGAAAGGTGGCTTGGAAGAGTGGGAGTTGGAGAGTGGAAGCGTATGCAGCATTGACGCTGAATCGTTCCTTTCATTCGTACCCGGAGAGCTGCGTGTGCTGTCGGTAAGCCCCCAAGAGAGCTCCTCTTTTCCGCAAGAACGTACGGATTATGCGGAGTATACAGAGCAAGCGTGCCTGGGAGATAAATCTTTTTCCATGAATGTGGTAGAGGTCATTCTGGATGAGCAGTGGGAGTTCAGGACCGCAGGCCCCAACGTTCTTCTGCTAGATCAATGGCATGTCACGTTGAATGACCGACATTCCAGGATGAACGCGACCATGCCCGGGCAAGTAAATACGTATCGCACGACGTTTGGCATGACGCCAAAATTGATTGAACGGCTTCAATCCCGGTGTGGTTTGGATCGTTCTGGTAAGGCGGGAGAAGAATCATGGGGCAGGATGGAATTGCTTCTGGATGATGTAGATCAGAACATTCCATCCCATATCGGATTTTTGCAGCGTAGGCGTAATCTGGAAATATTCGTCAATGGGGTACGTCAGGAAGCGTTAAGACGCTCTTCGTGGCAGGATGGTGATTATGACAGTGTAGATATCACTCCACATTTGTTGGCTGGTGAGAATGAGCTGGAAATTCTGACGGTTTCGTTATTGGAGCCGATGCCTGCTATTTCATTCCCAGCATTTCTGATTGGTCCGTTCGCGATAGAAAACGATACGACGTTAAATACCGATGTGAAACAATGGGGTGGAAGTTGGAATACTGCTGGCTATCCTTATTATTCAGGTACGGGTGTCTACTCGCAGCAGGTGGATCTGTCTAACGTAAACTTAGCTGCAAATGAGGAGCTATGGCTGGTAGCCGAAGATATAAGGGAGACAGCAAGCCTATATGTGAATGATATTGAAGCAGGTATTCGTTTATGGCCGCCTTATCAATGGAACATAACGCTATATATTCAAGAAGGATTGAATGAAATGAACTTACATGCCGCAAATACACTGGAGAATTTGTATGGAAAGTCAGCGCTGACCTCAGGAATTAATGGACAGGTGAGGTTGATCCGACGAACGCGAAGAACATCACAGACGCAACATCACAACAAATCATAAAAAACATTAAAAATGCGTGTTCAAAAAGTCAGTTTTTCAGCACCGAGAAGGTTGGATGAAGCTAGGGACAGAGTAGCGGAGCTACACGTTTTTGGAGAAAACGGCTTCGGAAGCATGTGCTTGAGAACCTACGTGAGCAACGGAAGGCCCGGCTGAATTCAAGATTCGATGTCGAATCCGCTTCTCGAGTTACCTCGTGATCAAAATTTGACTTTTTGAACAACCTCTTAAAAGGAGATATGAACTTTATGATTCGTAAATTAACCGTTTTGTGTGTTGCCCTGGTCTGTACAACCGTGTTATCGGCTAGTGCAATTGCTGCCACAGATGAGTTGAAGCATACCATCTCTTTGAAGTGGCCGCAAAATCAAGCGCTTCCAACTTTCAACAAAGTAGAACGTTTGGATGTGGCGAATGTATATGAGGAATCTGGCGATATCAAATTGCTTTTGACGACGCTTGAAGGGGTAATCAATCGAGAAAAGCCGCGAATCTACATTCAACAGAATAAAGTAGACCCTTGGCTGCAGGACTTGAACGTCCCTTACAAGCAGCATGACAACGTAATGGATGTTCTCAAGAAATATGCGAAAGAGATCAAAGGCATTATCGTATATGATCCGCAGCTGCCGGACTCCATTAATGTGGCAACGACACTTGCCGGACTCAAAAATGCTGTTGTTGCCAGTCCTGAACTGGCTCAACAATTGACTGCTGCACCGTATCATCTGTCGGTAATCGAAGACTTGCAGGGCAAGTTCAAGAATCGTATTGATGCATACAACTGGCAGTATGAGCATCTCTGGAGCCAGACCACTCAACGAATGTTGGTCGGATTGAGTCCAGACACCTCCATCCCGATTCCGTCCGGAAATTTTGATTCATTCCAAACGGTTGGAGTCGAGAAGGAACAGATTCGTGATGCAAGCAACAGGAAGACCTATGACTATGACTTGTCATCCTATTTGGGAAAAGAAGCGGTCTACCTCCGCTTTAATGATGCCTTTCCTCAGGATGGCTGGGGGCCTGCCGTTCATCAAGTGACGGTGAAAGCAGATGGACAGATTATTGCGGATTTCAAAACGGGTTCTTCTGAGGAAGAAGCGTTTCTCTATGACCGACATAATTCCAAATTTTTGCCTGGAAGCGATCACCGCTTCGCAGATAATGGAAACTACTTTGTATACGAATTTAAGCCTGCAGCGGACACAAAGCAACTAACCGTATCGATCGAGATGTGGAACCAATACAAGGTATCTGCGAGCAATGTTCAACCACTCTCGTCTGAAGAAAAGGAACCTTATGGATATCTCCGCGATTATGCTGTAGCGAACAAAGCCATGGTGTTCTGGTTGTCTACCAGTGTGCTAGAGGAAAAGGCGCTATTTGAGAAGATTCTGTCTGATGTAGAACCAGGGACACCTTATCTGGGTTGGTTCGACAATGATTTTGAAGGCGAAGTTGCTGGCATAGAACTCACATCTCGTCATGGTGTCTATGTTGTTCCTTCCGACTGGTTCCATAACATGACCGTATTTTCAGGAACAAACGTAAAACAACAACCTGCTCCCAAACCGGTAAAATCCAAGCTGGAGAACAAAATCTATGTAACCTATACCTTTGGCGAAGGTGACAACCTGCAATACGATCAGAATCATATGCGCAACCTGTGGGCTGATCCCGCTCGGGGTAAAGTGCCTATCAACTGGACTTCCAGTCCGTTACTCTACGATGCAGCGCCTGCCATTCTAAACTATTACCGTTCAACGGCGACGCCAAATGATCAGCTAGTTGCAGGCCCATCCGGAGTGGGTTACTTCAATCCAAATGTCTGGCCAACAGACACATTCCCGGAGTATCTGAAACAAACCTTCTCTTATCTGAAGAAAACAAACATGTCGTACCCTTTTGTACTCAATCGTGAACTTGGAAAAGACGTTCCGCTGAGTGATTCGATTGCAGCTGCGTATGAGAAGAACTATAAACTTCCAGGCCTGTTCCTCGCAGGCGAGGACAAAGCCAATGTTCAAATCATGAATGGCAGCCTTCCGGTCTCCATTCTGCGAGGCATCTCAACGGTGCAGGATGGTAAAGATATTTTGAATCGTACCAAGACCGAATGGGATGGCAAATCTCCAACGTTTATTTCGGTTGGGATTAATGCATGGAGCATGACCCCATCGGATGTGCTGGCGATTACGGAATCTCTTGGAGTCGAGTTCCAGGTGGTTAAGGCGGACGAATATTTCTCGCTGATCCGAAAAGCGTACGGCTTGTCAAAGTAAGATGTCAAAGTGAGCTTAAGGACCTTTGGGCCGTCTTCAAAGCAATCGGAAGCTCGAATCTCGCAAAGCGATTTAATAGATATTCAAATATCATTCGGCCAATAAAAGACCTGCCGGATCCTTGCGGATCAGGCGGGTCTTTAGCTTGTTAATACGTTTATTGTGGTAAAAACAAGAAATTATACAATTGAAACTACATAAAGAGCAGTAGGCCGCTAGGTGGTGGTCGGAATAGACTGTTACTTAGGGTGGGCGGTCTATTTCTTTTCATGTAAGCAAGAAGCACCAAAATAAAAATGCCGAAAAGGAATATTAATGAAAGTGTGTCTTTGCCTCAATGCTTGGGTTTATGGTTATTTCGTGATTGGACTTGCTTTTTTACCCATAATGTAAATTCCAATCCAGCCTAGCAATAATAGGATCTGAGCCAGAGCGACCAGCCACAACACTTCCGTGTAACCACCTATAATGCAAAATATCGTATTGACTAGGGGGAACCCCACGAAAGTAAACATGATAGGAAAATCTTTTTTGGGCGTGATTGAATAATTAACCTTCCGGTCCCAAAACTTTATAAAAGCTAATGCTAAAATTCCGATTGTAATTACAGAAAGTGTAATCAACATCACCCATTGCATATTAGAGGTTCTTTCGAAGAACGGCCCCATATAATTAAAGAAGTTAGATAAAGGTGAGAACATACACGCTAATGACAGAATGGCCGCCAGAAACGGATAGATATAACCAATTGATTTACTGTAGCCTTTCTTTTTATGCCACCATTCACCAATTAGAATAAAGATGGTCCAATATCCCGCTATATAAATCCATCCTGTAAAATTCATCACAGGTTCCCCATAGATTTGAGGCTCACCGGCTAGCGGATAATAAGTCCATCTCGCCATGAGTCCATCTGTAGTCTGAAATATCTGTTTAACAGCCACCGGGTCGAGTGAAAAGTCAAAAACCATAGCGCTCAATCCCGTAATAAATGGTTTAGTCCAGGACGGTATATTTACAGACTTTAGAACACGCAAAGTGGAATAAATGACCAGAAACTCAATAATAGGGACAGTAATCGGTATATTAAATAACATTAAAATACTCCGCCCATAGGCGTAAAAACCTTCCCCAAGCGATGAAGCAGTAATTTCAAAAACGGTTGCGTAAAAAAACACAAAACCTATAAACTGCAGTAGAACCGTTTTGGGATGTGTTTCCTTATCAAGAATATAGAAAACCATTAGAACGGCAGCAATTAAGACTATAATATCTTGAATTATCCATACAGGCACTACAGTTATATCACCCATATTTTACCTCCATTTAAGTTTAAAAATAGAATTGAACGTTCAAATAAATTATAATTTCACTGTGTTACTTAAACAACAGGCTGTTCGATTGAGATATGTTAGTTATCATACAAACCACCTTAGATTTGTTCATTATTTTAAATTGGGAGGATATTATGGCAGACAAAAAAACAGATCACAGAGTGAGGTATACAAAAATGGTTATCAAAGAAAGCCTGTTGAAGCTTTTGACAGAACGGTCTATCAATAAAGTTACCGTGACCGACATTTGCAGAGAAGCAGGGATTAATCGCAACACCTTTTATACACACTATGCTAATCAGTTTGAGCTTCTTTCCACGATTGAAAATGATCTTTACGAAGATATTAAGCAAGTTGGGATGAGTTCTTCAAACCCTCAAACGCTATCTTATGAATTATGTAAGTATATAGAAGCGAATAAAACGATATGTGAGGTTCTGTTCTCAGAGCATGGCGATAAAGAATTATTAGAACGAATCCTTTATATCAGTCACGATTTAACTATTGAACGATGGAAGAGGGAATTAAAATATTTTGATCCACAATTATTTGAGTCCTGGTATACATTCACCGCTCATGGGAGTATAGCTATTATTAAAAAGTGGGTGAGTAGTGGTCTGAAGGAAAGCCCGAGTAAAATTGCAGCTTTTATTGATAAAGCTACGGAATCCGTATCTAAAGCTTTTTATTCTGAAGAATTGTAATTTCCCCGCTTCTCGCCAAAAAGCCCGGCAGCTTCTACGCAGTATGAGTGTTGAAACTCACGCCGGCAAGATGTGCGGTATTGTATTCGTAGGTCATATCAAAGGAATGTCAACAATCGCTCTTTGCATCTGGATGTTGGTGCCATTAAAACATACCTGCAAGCGGATGAGGTATCCTATGAGTGGATCGACAACATACATGATCGTTATAAAACGTTGCGCTTCCGAGCGCGGGTGCATTAATATATCCGACCATTGTTACACTGAAAAATGAAAGTACGCCGCCGCTGATCGAACTTTTGGTGTAGTGGCCGTTCGTATCAACGCTGATGGCAGTGTTGATCATGAGAGTAGAGGCTGCAATTTGTTATGGAAAACGAGTGATTTGATCTCGTTCACCGAGATTGGTCAGGTTCATCTCGGAGTGGTCGCAAAGTGACGTGCGAATATAATTCCTGCAAGGGTAAATATGGAGTTCATTGGTGTGACTATAGCGGCAATTATTACAGAGATGACATGGAAGATCTGTATGATGTACAAACCGTCTCTGGACCTGTTCCGGGAAGGTTGTTAGCGCATGATATGGTTCGGACGGAATAGAAGGCGCAGTGGAGGAGCGGCTTTTTTATTTTATCTGTACAAGTTTGTGTCCCGAGCCAAGGAAAAGAACTTGTACCGATTGCCGAAATGGACAAGAACATAGTCCGATTTCCGATTAGGCGTATATCTAATCGGCATCTTGCTCCTCGATTAATTAAACTAATGGGCAGGTTAGTTGAATAAGAACGTCGAAACACATATTGCATACAGAAAGTCTCAACCAAGCGAAATTGAGTTACTGGATGTAGAGTAGAAGGAACGAACAAGCAAACGACCGGAATGATTCGAGAGTTTTCTAATAAATGATAGGAGCGGATGTAGATGGGGATAACTGGCTGGGTGAATAAAATTACCGAAATCACATTATTTGTGGAAGATCTGCAGCGGTCGAAGACGTTTTACCAAGAGTCGTTTCAACTATTAATCCAATACGAAGACGAAAACTGTGCAGTATTTGATTACGGAAACACATGCATAAACCTCTTAAATCAATCAAATGCACGAGAATTGATTGATCCGGCTCAGTTTGGTCGTGTCGAGGATGGTGCAAGGTTCCTGTTTACAATCCAAGTGCCCGACGTTGACCGGGTATGCAACGAGTTGGAAATACGGGGGGTTACATTGTTAAATGGGCCAATAACGCGTCCTTGGGGGCGGCGGACGGCTTGTTTTGCCGACCCTGACGGGCATATTTGGGAGATAGCGCAGGTGCTTTAACGACTATTATGTGATGGGGTGAAAACCTTATGTTAAAAAATGATTCCGTGGCTATTATCGAGCAATATAAGCGAAACCTGGCTGGATATACGATAGACCAGTTGCGATATAAATTCCAGGAAGACGTTTGGTCGATTGGACAAATGTATATTCACGTGATCGATGTGGCAGAAGAGTACATCGATCATATTCAAACTTGTACGTTGGAGACTCAAGAAAAACATGGAGGCAAGACTGAAGTCGGAACGAAGGCGTTTATCGAAAAAGTGTGGCCCGATGTCCGTGTGAAACTTGAGGAACCAGTCAACAGGACCCGTAACCCCAATAGTAAGGAAGAGATCATAGCAGGTCTAGAGCAGGTGTTAAAAAAAATGAGATACTGGGAGGAACACGTTCGCGGAACGAATCAGGCTTGCAAGGTGCGTCACGGCTGGTTTGGCTGGCTTAACGCCCGTGATTGGTTTGAGATGATTGGCATGCACAGCAGGCATCATTTGCGCCAAAAGGCAAGACTGGACGAGAAGCTTGTGGAGGCAGGCTTATGTAATAATTCACTAAATTAACGGGAAACGATAGCTCATAAATTGTCGAGGGACAAGAACATGGTCCGATTTAAGTCGCTATTTTAGCGGCTTTTTTATTTAATCGGTACAAGTTCCTGTCCCAAGCCAAGGACAAGAACTTGTACCGATTACCGTATTGGACGAACATGTTCCGGAGTCCCAATCAACTAATTTCCTGTTGTTTTTAGGGTAGCAGTCCTAAAGACACAAAGAATTAGGAGGAGTTTTAATGAACAAAAAGAGAGAGAGCAACTTTAACTGCAGGAGGATTTTTAGGCATTGCTGTAGTGACAAGCGTTGCCTTATTGTTGTGTAGTGGTGCATCTACTCCAGATACACTTGATGCATCTAGTACACTAGAGAGAGCTTAGCGGATCTCATCTATACACCAGAAGACTTTGTTCTTGGGGTGGATACGACTCCTGGTTATATCTACATGACGGATAAAGTGGCCAAAGGGATTATATTCGGCATCAAGAGTCAAATTATTGAAGACAATACTCAGTTCGAATTCTATATTTTTGAGCTTCAGGTTGAGGTGGATCGTTTACAGGCAGATCTGGATGAAGCCAGGATCCAATCTCTTTTTGACAGTATTCCATGCTTTACCTAAGAAGGTGGATGAACTGATTATGAATATGTTTAAAAAGCGAAAGGCCGTGCATCTATGGGTCATTTTAAGGAAACGGCTACCTTTAATCGACGAAGTCCAGCATGCGAGCGTTTTGATTTTCATAGAAAAGAAATAATGATTTGACATTTTCTATGGGGTAAGTTATTTTTACCTATATAGTTAAGCTATTAACTAAATGGAGATGACAGAACACATGGATAATCTGCAAGAAGAGAACTTACTGCCAATTGATCCTAAACGAGATTCGCTACAAGAATATTTGCTTAGTCTGCCACTGCCCAATGAAGCTTTTTTTACGATGGTTGAGGCGACTGCCAATCTGGTGGCCGTGTCGGAGAAATACTGGCAATCCCAAGGGCTGAATGGAGCAAGAATTCGCATACTTGTAGAGATTGCAAAAGATGGGGGAACGATGCTGCCTTCAGTGCTTGCCGAAAAAATCGGTGTCACCAAGGCCAACATTAGCTTGCTGCTGACTCCGCTGGAGCGTGATGGATACATTGCGAGGGCTGAACATGCCCGAGATGGTCGCAAGACGGTGATTTCCATTACCGATGCAGGACAGACATTATTGAGGGAGCATCTGCCGGGTAATCGTGAAGCTGTGGCTTTACAAATGGGCAAGTTGGATGAACAGGAGCAGCATCAGTTGATTGTTCTGTTACAGAAGCTGAACAGGTCTTGATCCTTAATACACTTTAAAATGATACTAAGACCAGTGAATTTTGAGGCAGGACATGTGTTGGAAAGGGATGGGATTGGTTCAGCGAGGAATGTGTTGTAGTCCAGTGAATCATTCTGTTCATTTAGTTAATAACTTAACTACTTGATGCAATTCATTTACAGGAGGGAAAAGCAGGATGACGATCATGATTACAGGAGCCACAGGAGAGTTAGGCAATCTGATTATTGCAAATCTTCTAGTCCGGGTCCCCGCTACAGAAATTATCGCAGGTGTCCGTAATGGGGGGATGTCCGAAACTTTAAAAGCTTTAAAGGATCAGGGTGGGGAGGTTCGCTGTATTGACTATGACAGGCCGGAAACGCTACAGAATGCCTTTGCCGGTGTGAGTAAATTGCTGCTGATTTCCAGCTCACATACCGATGATACAGTCCGGCTAACTCAACATACAAGTGTAATCAATACGGCGAAGAACTCTGGAGTTGAACATATCCTTTATACCAGTTTTGCTTTCCCACAGACGAGTCTTAAAGGTTCGAGTAACGTGCATAGACTTACCGAGCAGGTCATATTTGATTCGGGGATGAAGTATACGATTTTGCGCAATGGGCTGTATATTGATTTTGTGAATGTCCTTGGACTACAGGAAGCGATACAAAGTGGCGTGCTAACAACTTCAGCCGGAGATTGGCGTTTTAATGCGGTTACACGCAGTGATCTTGCATGGGCCATTGCGAACGTGCTTGCAGAGAAAGGGCATGAGCAGAGGATATATGAGTTGGCCGCGCCAAAGACTTGGAACTTTGCTGATCTGGCTGAGGTGCTCACAGCATTGGCGGATAAACCTGTCATGCACATCGAGGATGTGTCGGTACAGCATTGGATCTATCCTTTTTTAAGCAGTATTGATACCGGATCTACGTCTAAGGACCTTGAGCAATTGATGGGCAAACCAATAACTTCGTTGGAGGAGAGCATTGCACCTTTTCTGAATTAATCAATTTACATTGGAGTGACGTTAAGCCCGTATGATTGTCAAGACATCAACTTCAAAAAACGCTTACAAACTTTCAACTCTACCCTACCTTTTCGGAAACGAAGCTGAGATAATGGAAAAGCAAACGGGCATGAAGTAATCCTGAACAGTTCATCATTCACGTATCCAATCCACTTTAGGCCAAGCGTTGCTTGGCCAAATGTATGGTCAGCAACAACTGGAAGAACAGACAGCACGTTACACGCAGCTCAATGAATCATTCGAACAGTATTTTGGCGTACAAGAGGGCAGCAAGTTATTCAGCGCGGTTGGACGCAGCGAAATCAGGGGCAACCATATGGATCATAACCATGGTAAGGTGCTCGCGGGCAGTATTACGCTGGATACGATTGCGGTGGCTGCGCCAACGACAGATTCGGTAATTACCTTTTATTCGGAAGGTTATGACCAGAAATATGTAATCGATCTCACGGATTTGGCACCGAAGGCGGGAGACGACTACGGCTTTGATTCGGGGTATGGCTGCAGATATTCGGGGAGTACGGAAAACTGTCGAGGGACAAGAATATGCTCCCATTGAAGTCGCTATTTTAGCGGCTTTTTATTTTATCGGTACAAGTTCGTGTCCCGTGCTGAGGACAAGAACTTGTACCGATTGCCGAAATGGACAAGAACATGATCCTATTTCCGATTAGATATATATTTAAACGTCGATCACATGCACTTAAAACCTAATATTCAAAACAGTGATGCTGACACAGTTTACAAGTATATAGCAGAGGCGGGATTTGTTATGATAAAAATCTGGAGGCGAATGAGATGCTGGAATTAGAGTTTACTACTATAGAGGAGTGGGATGAAGCATTGTGGGCGCGGTTGGAGCGGATCTATCATGAGGCTTTTCAAAGCGGCGCTAAGACAAAAGCGATTCTGCGCAGTATGCTGGACCGGGGGATTGGTTATTTACACACGGGCGTGCATCATGGAGAAGTGGTTGCGATGGCTGTTACTGGACTGGAGGGGAAGGCTGCGGACCTCATCCTGATCATCGATTACCTCGCGGTTGAACAGAAGCTGCGCGGGTTGGGCATAGGGACCTGGATGCTGGAGCAGCTCAGAGCCTGGGCGTTAAGGGAACACGGGATCAAAGGTATGATTATCGAGGCGGAGTCCGGGACAACGGAGGCTCATCGGGAACGCATTCAGTTCTGGCAACGCAATGGGTTCATCCTGACCTCCTATGTCCATCAATATAGAATGGTGCCAGAGCCGTATCAGGCAATGATGCTGCCACTGGATAGAAGCACGCATGTGCCTGATGATGGTGAGGCACTGTTTCGTTATATCAATGCTTTTCACAAGGTTGCTTACCGGAAGAGTTAGACCGCATTCAAGGGACCTGCAGGAAATTTCTGTAGAGATTAGCTGACGTAGCGTTAATCAAATCTGCGAAGGGGGGTTGATTTTCCGACTTAATGCATGTAACTTGAAGAACCTCCGACATATGATTTAACTGCATTCAATTTGAATTCTTCGGTATACGTCTGAAATGTTTGCTCTTTTTTTGCCATAAAAATATCCCCTTGAAGTGTCACTTGAACCCCCATGATAACATGAAAGTTTTTTTTAGAGTCTATTTAAAGGGGATATTACCACAAAGATGTAGATAGGGGCTTTTTGTTGTATAAAAAAAGTGAATGCAATTGGAGCAGGAGTAGTATGGGCGAAGTTATTGATACAGCTAACTACTCCACCAGTTTTTCAGACCTCTGCGCCATATCCTGTAAAACGCGAGCCACCCGACTTTTTCTGCCTTTTGCTTTTCTCTGTATTCTTGCGAGAGATTTTTTATATGCTTCCACATCTGTTTGAAGCACGAAGTGTTTGGCGGCAATCCGTAATGTTTTTTTTAACAATCGTGCGGAAGAACGTGTTGTTCTGGACCGGAAGCCTCTGCGCAAGATTCGCAGCGTTTTTTTGTAGGTTTCGAGATCAGCTGATGGTGGTACAACGCAGAATAAATTGAGTGCGGAATCATTGAATCCATAGGTTTCGAGCATGATTTTTAGATTCTCTGTATTGAGCACTTCCCCTCGGAAATGAGTGGGATGTTCCTGATGATAACCTACGACCTCTTTCATACAGTAGAAGGGCACTTTCAAACGATGCAGCCTGTAACCCAGATCCCAGTCTTCAAGCCCATAGAGTACAAACCGTTCATTGAAACCACCGACCCGATTCAATAGGTTACGCCGGATGGATACACACCGAGTAACAAGCACCATCCAGGGAGCAACATCGGTGCTGGCAAATTGCTTGCTGACACCAGGCGGTATTTTGGTTGGGAAAATCACTTTGGACAATACATCTGTCTGATGAATGATATCTTCCGTTGTGACCAGTGGAATAATTTCATTCGCTGCATCAAAATCAGGATGCCATAAGTTTGAAGGGGTAAGGATCGAACAGCAATGTTCTTTTTCTGATGGAGAGAAGTCTGGATAGTAGTGGGTATAAGCATCGGCAAAAGAATGCGGAAAACCCGAAACGACGGCTCTGGGATTTTTACGATGATATTGACGCACTGTTCGGATAAATTCGGGTAATGCCAGAAAGTCAGCATCACAGAAGATAACATACAGACCTTTGGCATGCCGAAGCCCCAAATTCCGAATCGCTGACCTGCCACGTTGCTCCGTTTGGGATACGTAGGTCAAAGAATATGAAGACTGGAATGCCTGGACCTGTTCTTTCGTTCCATCAGTGGAACCATCATCAGCTACGATGACTTCGAAAAGGTGCTTCGGATATGTTTGTCTCTCAAGGGCTGCCAGTGTAAGCGATAACTGATGGGCCCGATTATAGGTTGGAATAATGACGCTGTAGCGAATTGCCATTCCTGTTTCCTCCTTCACGTTGTTGGACGCTCCTTATAAAAAAGATCGAACACGTTCAAGTAAGAAGTGATATTAGTTTATTCCATATATGTAGTAGCGACTGGTCAAACACCCTATGATTTCGGAAATGGGCTTGATCGATCTCTTTATTTTGCTTACCGTTCAATCTGGAAAAGTGATCCTGATCTATTGCATGGATGTGCAAATCCTGTGCTGCGCAAGGGAATATCAAATTTTGGATATATAGGGTAATAATGAAGGATAGCCATTTTAGCGAGCAAGCGGTAACTTTATGAGGAGCGATGACAAAGTTGGACAAAGTTGCTTTTCAATGATACGAATTAACTGGGGTGACGTGAGGCGATGAAACGGTCATGGAGAAGACGACTGACAATTGGAATCTGCCTGATGATGGGCATTACTGCTCTTTATTGATTGTGAATAAACTTTCGTTTAATGTATTGAAAAGTATATATGTGAAGATAATACAATTAATCTTACAAGGAGGGGTTAATTCAAATGATCGTTTCCAAATATGAAGATGTGCGGGGTAGTATACATAATGGGGACATTCTGCTTTGTAGTGGAAACTACCCAACAAAATCAATAAAATCGTATCTTAACAAGCAATTCAATTAAAGTATTAATAAGGGACTGAATCACGATATTTAGCGCAGGATATGTCGGGGGACAAGAACATGTTCCCATTAAAGTCGCTAATTTAGCGGCTTTTTTTATTTTATCGGTACAAGTTCTTGTCCCTAGCCAAGGACAAGAACATAGTCCGATTACCGATTAGATGTACTTCTAAACATTGATCACATACACTTAAAGCTTCATTAAGTATTATGCAGCACTAGATTAATCTGTTCTTTGATGGTCGTTTAACTATCAGTAATAATATATTCCAAAAACGATTCTCCAAAATTAAAGGCTTTTAGTTCTTCGATGCAGGTCGTCCAAGACGCTCTGAGAGGACAGCCATAAATTTACGCGTGAAAAAGCGGGCGCTGTTGGAGATCCAGTAATTGCCGATACCGTCTATCACATAAATGCGATTCTTCTCAAGTCCACGAAAGGCAGTCTTTACAACAGACTGAGGAGTACCCGTAACGCTTATCGGCAAATTCGTAGAATCGACCGTATCGAAAAAACCGGTTTGGGTTGCTCCCGGACACAACGCCAGCACACGAATTCCCAAGTGCCGGTTCTCCGCCCAGAGCGATTCTGAGAAGGATAGCACAAAGGCTTTGGTAGCGGCGTAAGCCCCCATATAAGGGAATGGATAAAAAGCTAAAAAAGAAGAAACATTAACGATAATTCCACCCTTCTGTTGCTGCATGTAGGGTAAAAACTGAGCAGTCATATCCATGAGTGAGGTGATATTCAGATCAACCATTTCCTGATAACGTTCCATAGAGGTTTCTTCAAACCGACCCTCCGTTCCGAATCCAGCATTGTTTATCAAAATGTTCACCTTCAGCCCAAGCGCCTTAACTTGTTCGGCTAGTTCTCCAGCAGCCCCCCGCATAGAAAGATCACTGACTAGAACATAGGTATTTACTCCATAGGTAGCTTTCAAATCCTTTGCGAGAACCTCAAGTTTATCCTTCGAGCGTGCAACCACAATGACATGACTCCCTCTTGCGGCAAGTTCTCTTGCGTATGCTTCTCCTATGCCGGATGAGGCACCTGTAACCAGTGCGACTTTGTCTTTATAGTTAACCATTGATTTGACCTCCTGATTTTTATATGTCTTACGAATTAAATATTAGAATATTTTTTCTAACCTTACTATAAGTATTAAGGGTGTTTGTTGTCAATAATATAGATTAAACATTCTTTTTCACTTAGTTTTTCTTATAAAAAATAAAAATATTCAATTTTTTACTGATTTAACGGAATAGAAATTCCAATATTGACATCGGTATTTCTCACGACTATAATCAAACGGAAAATATTTTCCATAAAGGGAGGGGTAAACATGGGTAAGCGAGAGGATATTAGGATTGCAACGTTGGATTTAATTATTGAGGAGGGCATACAGTCCGTTACTTTTCCGAAAATCTTCAAACGAGCCAATGTCGGCTCCAGCACCTTCTATAATTATTATAATAACAAAGAAGAGCTGGTTAATGAGCTTTATAAAAGTGTACTCATCCACATGGGAGAGGTGATCATGACCGACTATGATCCTAAGCTTACTATCTATGAACGAACTAAAGGCATTCTGAGACACATGGTGGATTACGGGCTGAACTTCCCCAAAGAAATCCTGTTTTTGGAAGGATACAGCGATTCTCCTTACATCAACGAAGAAGTGAGAAATATGATGAATCCTGCGATGATTGAGATTTTTGCCATTATCGAGGAAGGGCAGAAGCAGGGCATCATCAGCGAAATGGATCCAATGTTTTGCTGTCATCTTATCAAAGGCATGGTGGCTACTTCGATAAGGGGATATTTGGGAGGAAAATATCCATTTGGTGAGGAGCAGATTCGGCAGACATTGGATGCGTGTTGGAGAGCCATTAAGGTGTAGGTGAAGCTCATAGAGGTCGAGGGACAAGAACTTGGTCCCCTTGAAAGTCGCTATTATAGCGGCTTTTTTGTTTTATCGGTACAAGTTCCTATTGCCGATTAGGCGTATATCTAATCGGTATCTTGCTCTTCGATTCATTAAACTAACGGGCAGTTTAGCATGATGAATTTATACGGATTGATTTGGAAAATAGCGTTGTTAGTGATAACCGTGCTGATTGTTCCGAAGGAAGGTCCACTTGGATTACTTATGGTTTAATTACGAAAATTCGATTCTAGAGCAGCTACCGGCTTTAGGTATAGGCGAGCAAACGACCAGCGAAGATGACGCCTGTCCATACAATCAGTGAAACTACCGCTGCAACGCAGGCAGCGATCGGGGCTACGGCGGCATCGTTCCACGCATTAACCCGACGGTAAACGCCATTATGAAATACTGCGATGTTGATTGCTGCCAAGATGAGTAGCCCAAGCTTCCATGGTGCAGCACCAGAGCCGGCAATTATGGCTGCCTGCGCACTTAGTAGTGGAATCCCAGTAAGAATGACGATTGTCAGGCCAATATGAGAGATAGGCAGTAGATAGCGCGCAACTTTTGTAACCGATATGAGGCGGCGGCCAATTCCTAGAAGCCGCAGGTCAAAAGCGAACGCTGGACCAACAAGGACGACGATTCCAAGAATATGGAGACTTTCAAGCACCGGGTAGAGATACGGTGTGCTGCGTGCCGCCTCGCCGAGAGCAGAGTCTTGGAGTAGCACTAGTATTGAGTTAAGGAAATCATACATGTGTTAATTCCTCCTAATGCTGCGACGCAAGTAGAAGGAACCTCCGACACCTATTGTTACAGCAATAACGCCGAATACTGTCCATACTAACCAATCCCCAGACTCTTCATTCTCAGATAGCTCAAGAACATCTGTACCCATAATTGGTGTATCTCCAGAATCCGTTGACGAGCCTGGCAGCGGAGCACGTACTGGGAGCGTATTGCCTAGTACTTGGTTGACTGGAGTGCTATCGTTTCCATACCAGAACACGACCGGGCGGAACAATCCATTATCCTCTCGATTGATGTAGCCGACACCTTGGAAGCGCTCGCCGACCTCAAGTGCGCGATCTAGCCCCCACATACCCGACCAAGTTGGCGGTGCGATAATGACTTCTAGCTCATTGTTTGAGCCGTTGTATGCGTGGGCAGCTTTGACTCGGGTGCTGTCCTCGGGGTCTTGCAATTGCTCTGGAATCTCCAGCTCTGGTGTACTAGCAGATAGGTTACTGTCTACGGTGATATCGAACTGCGAGTGCGGATTGCCCCAAGTACCATCTGAAGAAACTTTGCCCGCAACATAGACAAGGTTATTTGTATCAAAGCCATCCCATCCGTGATGCGCCAAAGTGGGTGACGCTGGAATCAGAATGCTTCCTAGGGCTACCACAGCAATGATCCTAAAGATGCTAGGCAGTCGTAAATTGTGAATACCACGAGTATGCAATATCATGTTTTTCATTGATAAATTCCTCCTATTCGCTCTGTGCACTTTACCCTCCGCTGCCGACATGACCCTCGGTTCTACTAATATCAAAAGTAACTTCAACATTTCCGGACCCTAAAGCTTGTGCCAAACCTGCGGGATCTTCAATGCTACCAATTCTTGTATAACTATAAGAGGTATTAAAACCATCATAGAACAAGACGAGAGTTCTTGATCCATACAACATTAAATCTCCTGTATTGATCCGTCCGGGATTACTTGGATTGGTTGTTAATCCACTCGATAAATCAAAGAATTTTTCATTTGACAAATGATCTTTCAGTGTCACTGTCATTGGCAATAAGCTAATAAACTCTCTTGCTGTTTGATTATCTTCTATTGTTGCTTGGAACGTGTGATTATTTACTCTAATGGTGAAATCTGACACAATACCTTCCTCCTCATTGTTCGATTCTTCTTCTAGTTCAGTTTCTTCATTTTCTATTGGTATCTGAACCTCTGGCTCGTTATCCGGCTCTTCTGAAGCTTCAGGTGTCGGTGCACGGCTGCAAGCAACAAATAATATAAGTCCTAGTGTGGATAACAATACAGTTTTAAGTATTCTAGTCATAAATATCTTCCTGCTACTTTATCTTTAATTATTGACATACAACTAACTCTCCTTGAATTTCGTTCTATTATTAAGCTATTCCACTTGTCAACACAGACAGGTTTGCGGCTAGTCACTCACGGAAAATGTAATTTGTACACTGCCTGAACCAACGGCTTCTGCAAGACCCGTTGTGTCGTTTATGCGTCCGAGCTTTACGTAGCTTAATGAAGTAGAAAATGTCTTGTAGAATAAAACCAGAACGTTATCTCCATAGAGCATCAAATCGCCTTCACGGATTGTGCCTGGATTGACAGACCGGTCTGCACGCAAATTGTCTGATAAATTATAAAACTTTTCATCGCCATTGAGTTCGTACATATCTATTGTTAATGGAAGTTTGGCAGTAAATGCCCTCGCTGTGTCGTTATTCTCAAGGGTTGCAGTGAAAGTTGTATTGCCGATTATGATATCCACGTTAATCCTGTCATTCGTCCTGGGTGATTCAGGAATCGGCGAAATAGGCTGTTCCGGTTGCAAAGGGGACTCTGGCTCTGTGGGTTCTACAGGAACAGTAGGTTCGGGCACTTCTTCTTCCGTTACGGTTTCCATAAATCGAATGAGTATAACTGCAGCTTGGGCACGAGTGGCATAACCACCAGGCGTCAATTTACCGCTGCTGCCCTGCATGATCTGGCTGCCTAATGCCCAATGCATCGCATTTATTGCAAAGGAGCTGACTTGGGTTGCATCGGAATAACCATCAAATCCCGCAAATGCAGAAGTATTATATCCCTTAAAGTTGGCATAACGATGCAGGATGGTGGCAAACTGCTCACGGGTAATCATGTTGTTTGGCGCAAATATGGCATTGCCGATACCCGTCACAATATGATTGTCAGCCGCCCATGTTACCGCAGCGGGATATAGCTGGTATCAGGTACATCGGAAAAACCGCCATCGCCAGATACCGGCGGAGTGCCTTCCAAACGATGCAAAATGGTAACCAGCATTGCGCGGGTCATAGGTGTGTCCGGTTCAAAGTTACCTCCGCCTGTACCGGCCATGAGGTTATTCTCTGTCACATAGTCCACGGCAACACAATGCCATGCGTTCTCTGTTATATCGTTGTAGTCTGCCGCGAAAGCAGTAGGGATCATGGATAAAATCAGAACAATTCCCAGTAGCAGACTAATGAAACGCGATGTTTGCTTTTTTCTCATAAAATCATCCCTCTAAATTCGTTTGCATTCTTTTTGATTCTTGAGGCACGTCGATTTTTTTTATGACTTTGGCAGGAACGCCGCCTACAATCGTATTTTCCAACACATCCTTTGTCACGACGGCTCCGGCTGCGATAACGGCATTGTCACCAATGGTTACTCCTTGCAGGACGGTCGCATTCGCGCCGATCCAAACATTTTTCCCAATCATAATTGGGGCAGGATAAGTCGTGCCTCGATCTTCCGGCATGAGACCGTGATTGAGCGTCGCCAACACCACGTTATGTCCAATGAATGTGCCATCGCCAATGCTAATACCGCCTT
>Ga0209437_100624_pt1 | contig 21465 bp, 21 predicted proteins | sample AraplaL_Cvi_mTSA_FD_184266 | JGI IMG/M metagenome (GOLD analysis project Ga0209437, IMG submission 184266) | Arabidopsis root microbial communities from the University of North Carolina, USA - plate scrape CL_Cvi_mTSA (SPAdes) (version 2) | ecosystem: Host-associated > Plants > Roots > Endosphere...
CTCTTCAAGTCCGCTCGACTTGCATGTATTAGGCATGCCGCCAGCGTTCGTCCTGAGCCAGGATCAAACTCTCCAATAAAGTATTGAAAAGAGCGATAAGCTCATTTTGAATCTGACGAGATTAAAAATCTCATTTGTGCTCCAGTCGATTCAAGCCAAGGCTTGTTTCGAACTTTCGCGTTCATTCTGCAAGCAGAATGTTTACTCACTCGTTGTTCAGTTTTCAAAGATCAAACACGATTTGCTTTACTTCTTTTTCGTCTCAACCAAGTTTCGGCGGCGACTTAAATAATGTATCACATTTCGTTTGTTTTCGTCAAGAACTTTTTTTAATTTCTTTTTTGAAGCGTTAGTTCTTCACTTTTCCTCTGAAGATTTTATCGTTTGTTGGCGATAATCTCGTTTGAGGAACGAAATATAATGTATCATATATCGCGAATCAGAGTCAACATTTTTTTATAAATTATTAAACAAACAAAAAAGGAAGGTTTCCCCTCCCTGATGCGATCAATTATTGCCAGACTTTTGGAGAAGGTTATGTCTCAATCCAATACCGAATTTCCCGACCCTCTCCTCCGATTGATGGCCACCCTGCCGATTCTTTTACTATAGAACGAAAGACCAGCTTGCGTATAACCAAGGGTAGATCTTCTCGAACAAATCTTAACTGCGGATGATGAACAAGTTCATTTATGCTCCAAGGCTCCTTGCGACTTCTTAACACACGCAGTAGCAGCTCCGAGCATTCACTCATTTTGGACATTACCGAAAACTCACAGGCCAGCAGTACAAGCTCTACTCGCTGCTCCAGTGTCTCCGAGCTTACCGTAAGCTCTTGGTACAGTTTCCACAAAGCGCGATCCAGATTCTGCACATGTGTCCAGACGGCATGATCCGGGTATATCCCCTGTTCAATCAATACAATTCTTGCCCAGTTGCCCAGAGCCTCTAATACATTGTAGTAGGCGTCTACAACATGACCTTCCTGGATATGACGTTTCGCCTCCACATACATCCTCAAGAAACTGGTGAATTCATGCAGGAGCTTCTGCTCACGCAATTCTGTCCCAAAGGCGGACAGTTCTTCTCGCAAATCACTTAAGGCGCTGTCCTCTTCCCAGATAATCTCACCTTCAATCAGACACTGGGTGAGATTATTGTGATTCCCGGTAACTACACTACTCTTTAATTCATGACGGCTCGCATACATCATTTGATAACGAAGATCACCATATCTGTAATGTCCCACCGCCGATTTTAATTGATCATCATTATGAACAACAAGTACCAATAATTCGAAATCTTGAATTAGGGAGCCGTGGAATCGCTCTCCCGGGTGGGAATAAGCGATAGCCCCAACTGCCCCTGTCTCTTCCGACTGTTCGGACAAAAAAGCAAGGTTCTTTAATTCCACGATTCCCTCCATACATTTCATGGCAGATAAGCGCCAAGTCAGTTATAATGTAATTCTACATCCAGACTAAAGTTTCCTTCTTTTCCAGGTCCGATACTACTCATACGATAGGAGCATTTTTCATGATTTTTAAATCAGCTAAAATTAATGCTTTTCGCACTTGGGGACTACTACTGACCATGCTAGGTATGGGCCTAATGATACTGGGAACAGCCGGGATTGTTTTCTGGGGACATGCAGGCAAGGTATTCGCAGCTGTAGGACTCGTCATCGGACTGATTGCCATGATGGCCAGTCTAGCCATTTATTTCTGGGCGGGTATGCTCTCCACCAGCGCGGTACAAGTCGACTGTCCTGAATGCGGGAAGTTAACCAAAATGCTGGGCAAAACGGATCGTTGTATGTTCTGTCATACCATCCTCACCCTGGACCCCAACAAGGCCAATATGACCAGTCAACAACTGAAAGCGCCTTCTACAACAGTTCCCCCCACTGATAGTTAACACGAAATAATCTCCAACCGCTAAATGTCTTTGCATTAATTTCATTGAAGAACAAAAAAGGCCCGGTATGTCTACCGGACCTTTTTGGACTTGGCTTATAAATAAGTCCTTGTTGCTGTCATCAACAGCTAAGATATGAAGTTAAGATATGAAGTTAAGATATGAAGTTAAGTTATGATTCCTATTGCTAATAAAATGATAGATTACATGTAAGATGGTATCGAGCGGGAGCAACTTCGACTTTGCAAAGAAAACAAGAGAAGCCATCCGTCGGACACGGAGCATGAGTAAATTATTTCTGGTAACCGGCCTGCTTCAATACCTCCCATGCAGAGGCATTAGCAAAACTCCGATTCCATGCCGCAACTCCGCCCAGCTTCAACGAAGCAATCAAATCTACACGCGCCTGAAGGGACACGGCATCTTCGATCCATATTTTCTTGGTAGCTCCGTCTTCCTCATACTCCACATAGTTCTGTCCACTTGCCTGATCCAGTTCGGGTTTGAGTTTCTTTTCTTGGATCAGATCAACAATGGTATTCATGCCTACCGCTTTGGAAGACACTTTAACCTCCCCTTGATCATTCTTCTCTTCCGTCCAGATTCTTGTGTAGAGCGGAACCGCCATGATCAACTTGTTAGAAGGTACTTCATCCTCCTCAAGTATGCGTCTCATGGAAGCCTCAGTCCATGGGAGAGACGCTACCGACCCGGCCTTGGGACTGGCCGCCCAATGTTCATCATAAGCCATCACAATAACATAGTCTGCAAAAGAACCTAATGCACGGCGATCCAGAAAGGCGGACCACATTTCACTGTTCGATTTCGGTGTTACGTCGATCGATAACATCAATCCATGTATGCGTGCCATCGCCTTGATCTCGCGCACAAATTGCGTAATATTCGGCCCGTCATCTGTATACACGTTCTCAAAGTCGATATTGATACCATCCAATTGATACGTCTTTGCATACTCCAACATCTGCTCAATAATATGAGTGCGTGTCTCGTAAGAAGCTACAGCTTCTTTGGTAACATCCGGATCAAAGCTGTTATCCATAAGTCCCCATACTTCCATACCCGAACGGTGAGCCCAGTTCACATAAGCTTGGTTTCCCTTGCTTTTCACCGTGCCCTGCCCATCCGTAATGTGAAACCATGTGGGGCTGACCACATTCACACCAGGCATTTTACCAATAGAGCCCACATCAGGCTGACGATTGTACACGGCTTCCCAAACCAGATTTACCGGTTTATTCTGCCACTTCTTCTCTGCTGCTGTCAGCGTATACTTGGGCGTGTCCACCTTCTTTTTCTCCGTGAGTGCAATATGATCATTATCTACATATCCGGCATATCCATTATCGAGTTGAACAAAACTCTGTTTATCACCCGTCTGCCATACACGTACCCGCGCATCCTTTTCCATATCGGCAATGATTGGTGAGGATTCTCCCCCACGTTTATATAACGGCACAGTCTTGTCTGCTTTGGATGACAACGTATCAATCTCTGCATACTGTATCGTGTCTCCTCCACGCATCAGAAGTACAGCACCTGTTACCGAATCTTCCTGTATGGCGATGCCGTACACTTCCTTCAAAGGTTTGAGCGGAATGTATGCTTCTCCATCCTTAACCTCAGGCTTAACAGTCATAGGATAATCTTTGTGATTAAGTTCTGCTTGTGTACTGTCCTCTTTCATATGAAGAACTCGCTGAGGGGAGGCAATAATGATATCCCCCGACTCTGGTTCATAACGTATGCCGGCATCAACTGCGTCTTGCAGCACCTTTACAGGCAACTTGAGTTGATCTCCTGTATCCAAGGCGTCTCCATCCATCAGTTGCCCATCTACAAAAATAGGCTGGCTTCTTCCTACCCAATCGGGGTCTTCATGAGACTGGTTCAACCATACATTCGTTATAAGCCAGTAAGCCCCCCCAGCGATCAGACAAGCCCCTAGAAAACCGGGCCAAAATGAACGTCGCTTCTGACGTGTATATCTGCTTTTTCTACCCAAACGTCTACCTCCGTTAATTATGCTGAATCATAAGGATGAGCGCATAAGTTGTTATAAAAATGAGTGTTTTGCATAAATGCTAAAAAAAAAACGTGAAGAATCCATACTGAATTCTGCACGTTAATATTGTAATTCAACTCTCTTAATCCCTGCAACTTTTGCAAACGCCATACACTTCCAATCGGTGGCCGTGTACTTCAAATCCTGTACTAGACTCCGCCTGAAGCTCTACACTTTTGAGTGAAGGATAGCTAAAGTCTTCAATCTTGCCGCATTGATCACAGATAACATGATAATGATCCGTCACATTGGCATCGAAGCGGCTTGAATTATCTCCGTATGTCAATTCCCGGACCATGCCAGCTTCCAGAAACATCTTCAAATTGTTATATACCGTTGCCACGCTCATACTGGGAAATTGGGGTTCAAGGGCTCGGTAAATTTCATCGGCTGTCGGATGCCCCATGGATTCCATCAGATAGTTCAATATGGCATGACGCTGGGGTGTAATACGGACACCGGTCGTTTTCAGATGCTCCAACGCATGTTGGACACGTGTTGCCATAAAACCCACCGCCTTACCTTTCATTCTCTCGTGAAGAGTAAGTTCCTGTCTCCTCGCTCAGAGTTGATTCCCGGCCATTAAAAACGACAATCCATCTTTCATGCCGTGTAATCTTGCCAGTGTACATTTATTGTACGGCGATTACAAGTTTATTGTCAACGCGGCAGTCAAGGAACCTCTGTAGAATCCTACTGGGAATTTGGTCCGTCCCCGGTAGTCTGTTCCAGATTCTCAGCCGTATCTTCAGAATCAGGTGTAACTGTTTCAGGCGTAGATACAGCCGGATTACTCTGAATGGTGAGATCACTGTTGCCTTCAATTTTCACCCTGTACTCGCCCTCACCGAGTTGGCCTTCTATGGTTTTTTTCTGTACTTTGAACGGCAGATCCGTACTTAGATCTCCATAACTGCTGGAACCCGCAAGACTGTAGTCTCCACGATCAGGAAGTAATACGTTAATGGCTCCCACCGCACTGTACACATCCCAGTCCCCTCCGACTTTGGTAGATACGATGTTAATACTGCCATTAAGCGATTGGGCTTTGATTCCCAGATTGGCTCCATCCAGCGTAATATTGCCGTTGCGTGTCTCTGCGATGAATTCACCAACGGAGTCCGCAATACTGATACTTCCCACTTGTGTAGCAAGATCTACATCGCCGGAAATACCGCGAGCCTTCATATCTCCACGGTTACTGTCCAGATCGACATTACCAATGGCATTGGCTACAATGACATCCCCGTTCAACGTTTTCCCGGAGATATCTCCAACAGCATTGGTAATCCGGATACGTCCGTTACCCGTTTCGGCCAGTATGGTACTAATGGCTTCCGGACGGTTTAATAATATGGCTCCATTGGAAGTTCGAATATCCAGATTAAAACGACGATCATCCGGGATCGTAATGGTAAGATTCATCCGTGGCTGTGTTTTTTCATTGTCTCCATACGTCTTGCCTGTAGCTTTGATATAAATTACTTTTGTACCATCGGCCTCTACAAAAGAGGCTGCTGCAACGGCCTTTGCCTGTACTTCCGTCGTCTGATCTACCCAGATCACTGTCCGTACTTCAATCTCATCCGTATCTCCGCGTTGTACCGAGATATCTCCGTTGACACCTTCAACCACCAGATCTGACGTATCCATGCGAACAGGTACACGAATCGTGCCCTTATCCTCCATATACCCTGCCGCTTGACTGTAGTCCATGGATGCCGCTCCGAGATTTAGACTCACTCTATTCCATAAGTGCATGTAGTGATCCTGCTCGGTGACGATAAATACGGAAGCTGCCAAAATCAGTGAGGTTAGAATGCCTTTGGCATCGGGTCTGAAACGTACATTGATTTGCTCATCAGGATTGCTCGGGTTAGCCGATTGCACCTTGTTTCTTCTGCGTGTCCACAGGAACAGCACAATATATTCAACACCTAAAACAACGAGCAAAAATGGCCACCAGTCCACCATCTCATATACGTAGTCAGTTCCCCACCGTTTATCCAAAATCAACAGCACACCGACCGCTATGATTAAGGCGGCAGCCGTATAGCGGCCAACCCGGACTTTACGGTTCATCACGTTCCCTCCTTGTATCGTTTCCACTACAATTTTTTCTTGTTCAACATCACCCAGAACTCACGACCAAACAGAAGCAAACCGCCTACGATCATGAGAACCGCAAATGAATATCCGCCGTACATGGCGAGAAGCTCTTGAAACCAACGTGGTTTACGGAAAAACAGTACCATCAAAGATCCTCCCACAATCAGAAGTAATCCAAACGATATGCCTCTCTCCCAGACCATCATTGCATCTCGTGTAGAACGTTCATTGGATATCGGCTTGTCCGAAGTTGCCTGGGTCACTGCTCTACGTCTGCGCATCATGACCCAATCTGCAGATTGCAACACATCATATACATTGTAAAAGTAAATAACCGGGATACACAAAGCCAGTAAGATGAGCAATGGCACATTGATCTGTATACCAATAGATGAGAAGTACAACACTGCTGACAGATCAAGCAAAACAAGCAGCATAAAGGTCAAACCTCTCATGTACAATCTCAGATAAATATGACCCAGGCCAGGAATAATGGCGCTCAGTAATCCCGCGATAAACTTGTGAGTCCGATTTCTGACCGGTTTGGCCTGGACTGAACGGGTCTTTTTGTTCAATTGACTTCTCCGTTTCATAACATACTCCTCTCTTCTGATCTGACCTTCCGCTCTTCATGCATTTGGTTAGATAGTACCCTAAAGAGCAAGGAGAGTAACTGGAAGAAATATGGATATGACCAAAAACCCTCCGGCACTACTGGCCTGGGGAGGGTTTTAATTCATTTATTCGATCGACACCTTGGTAACGTGTTCCCATTGTCTTAACTTGGATACCAAGCCTACCGTTTGGAAATCATGCGGTACCTGAACATGTAACACAATCTCAATTTTACGTTCAACCGAGACCATCTCTGCATAAGCCAAGTCTTGTTCATTCACGGTAATTTTACGAATTTTGATCTTTTCCTGCTCCATACATGAAGACAGTTGTTCGAGAAAACCGGGTTCTGACAAGGTATGAAGTGTAACAACATGCAGTTTGTTCCCTCGTAGATACCTTAGCTCTAATTTGTTAAAGACCCAGAGATTAAGCAATACCAGAACGGTTGATACGATAGAGGCAAAAAAGAATCCCGCACCTGCTGCGAGCCCAATGGCTGCAACAACCCAGATTGAAGCTGCTGTAGTCAGTCCGGTAATGGATTTACCGGTGAAGAGAATTGTCCCTGCTCCCAGGAATCCGACACCCGTAATTACAGCAGTAGCCAGACGTGCTGGATCGATCCTTACATTTAATTCATTAGCAAAATCTTTAAAACCATAAACAGATAACATCATAATTAATGCAGAACCAAGACATACCAGGATATGGGTACGCAAACCGGCAGCATGATTGGACCGTTCCCGCTCCAGGCCTACGAGCCCTCCAAGCAGCATAGCCAGCAATAATCGTAATAAAATGTGCCACTCATCAATGAACCAGGGATCGCCCAAAGTCGGTATTCCTCCTCAAGTTGTTCATATTATTAAAGTTTATTCTTGTGAAAAGTCGTTAATTCCACTCCAGGTGCAATCTGTGTAACTTCCACGGGATGAAAGCCAAATTTGGTGTACAGATTGACAGCGGGTTGATTCAGCGTTCCTGTGGAGACGATATAACGCGGTAGATCGACATGCTGCTCCAACACATACGTCATCAAAGATGCTGCAATTCCCTTGCGAAAGTGATCCGGGTGCACCATCATTCGTGTAATGGTCAGTGTATTCTCCTCTTCCTCCGCTACAGCGACAGCCCCGATAAGCTCTCCGTCATCATGGATACAGCCGTAAAAACTCTCTCCACAATCCCGAAGTGTCTCCATCGTATCCATCAAAGGAGGAATCTCCTGAAATCCGATGATTTCGGCTTCCAATCGATAGGCCACATGTTGTAGTCTCCATAATTGTCCCAACGTCTCCAGATCACTCAGTGACAATGGTTGAATGTTCATATCCGTTCCCCCGTCCGAAATACATTTGTATCTATTAATACCAAAAAGAGGCTGTCACAGGGACGAGCCTCTTTCTGTCCGGCCTCACCGGAAGGATTAGCGGTTCAGTACATCTGCAAGCAGTTGATTGGCTAGAGCAGGATTCGCCTTGCCTTTACTTTCTTTCATAACCTGACCAACAAGGAAGCCAATCGCTTTCTGTTTACCAGCTTTATAGTCTTCCACCGATTGAGGATTATTCGCTACAACCTGCTCAACGATGGCAAGAATGGCGCCTTCATCACTAATCTGCACAAGACCCTTCTCTTCAACGATCTGCTGTGGAAGTTTGCCGCTCTCCAGCATTTCCTTGAATACGGTTTTGGCAATTTTGCTGTTAATGGTGCCCTTCTCCAGCAGTCCGATCATTTCACCCAAACCTTGACCTGTCAGCGGAACCTGAGTCACCTCAAGATTGCTCGTATTCAGGTAACCCAGCAAGTCGCCCATAATCCAGTTGGATACGGATTTGGCATCCTGAGTGAATTTCAAGCTATCTTCGAAAAGATCAGCGATAGCCTTGGATGAAGTAATAACCTCTGCATCATAGCTAGGCAATCCGTAATCAGCCGTGTAACGAGCTTTACGTTCGTCTGGAAGCTCAGGTATGGTAGCCTTGATGCGCTCTTTCCAGGCTGCATCGATATGCAGCTTCACGAGATCCGGGTCCGGGAAATAACGGTAGTCATGCGCCTGTTCCTTACCACGCATCGACAGTGTTTTTCCTTGCGCTTCGTCCCAGCGACGCGTCTCCTGAACCACTTCACCGCCATCATCCAGAATTTCAGCCTGACGATATTGTTCATATTCGAGACCACGTTGAACACCACGGAAGGAATTCATGTTTTTCAGCTCGGCTCTGGTTCCCAGCTTCTCCTGTCCATGTGGGCGCAAACTGATGTTGGCGTCACAACGCAGTGAACCTTCTTCCATCTTCACGTCCGATACATCGCAGTACTGCATGATTGCGCGTAATTTTTCAAGATACGCACGTGCTTCTTCCGGAGAAGAAATCTCAGGCTCGGATACAATCTCCACGAGCGGAGTACCAACACGGTTGAAGTCTACCAAAGACGCGTATCCGCCATCGACATGTGTAAGCTTCCCTGCATCTTCCTCCAAGTGAAGACGCGTGATGCCGATTCGTTTCGTTTCACCATTCACTTCGATATCAATCCAGCCGTTCTCACCGATCGGTTGATCAAATTGCGAGATCTGATAGGCTTTTGGTGAGTCGGGATAAAAGTAGTTTTTACGGTCAAACTTGCTGACATCAGCAATCGTACAATTGAGGGCCATCGCTGCCTTCATGGCGTAGTCTACCGCCTGACGATTCAGTACGGGCAGTACGCCCGGATGTCCGAGACAGACCGGGCAGGTATGGGTGTTCGGCGGAGCTCCAAAAGCTGTGGAGCAGCCACAGAAAATTTTGGAGTTCGTATGCAACTCCACGTGGACTTCAAGTCCAACGACCGTTTCATATTTAGATGCGGACATTTCTATATTCCTCCGTTCCGGGCAGTCTACAGCTGCGGACGCTGCTTGTGGAATTCTGTATTTTGTTCAAACGCATGCGCTACACGCAATACGGTTGTTTCATCAAAGGCTTTACCGATAATTTGCAGGCCGACAGGCAATCCATCCGAGAATCCACATGGAATACTAACGGCAGGTACACCAGCCAGATTGACCGGAATCGTCAAAATATCGTTCAGATACATCGTAAGCGGATCATCCACTTGTGAACCCAGTTTGAACGCCGTAGTTGGCGCAGTTGGCCCAATAATCACATCATATTTAGCAAATACATTGTCGAAATCCTGTTTGATCAATGTACGTACTTTCTGTGCTTTCAGATAATAGGCATCATAATAACCCGAACTGAGTGCATACGTTCCAAGCATGATACGTCGTTTCACTTCGGGACCAAAGCCTTGGCTCCGAGACTGATGATACAGATCCAACAAGTTGTCTGGATTGTCTGCACGCACGCCATAACGTACGCCATCAAATCGAGCCAGGTTCGAAGAAGCCTCTGAAGAAGCGAGCAGGTAATACGTAGCCACCGCATATTCGGTATGCGGAAGGGATACTTCTTCCCATGTTGCCCCAAGTCCTTCGAGAACTTTCAATGCAGACAGAACAGTCTCTTTCACTTGTGGATCGACGCCTTCACCGATGTATTCCTTCGGAACAGCAATACGAAGTCCTTTGACATCACCTGTCAGTCCGCTCAAATAATCCGGAATCTCTACTTTTGCAGATGTCGAATCTTTCGCGTCATAACCGGCAATGGCTTGCAATACATAAGCAGAATCTTCAACATTTTTCGTCAAAGGTCCAATCTGATCCAAGGATGAGGCAAATGCAACCAAACCAAAGCGGGAAACAAGTCCGTATGTCGGCTTCAATCCAACTACACCGCAATACGAAGCAGGCTGTCTGATGGAGCCACCTGTGTCTGATCCGAGCGTGAAGTATGCTTCTCCCGCAGCCACAGCTGCTGCAGAACCACCGCTGGAGCCTCCTGGAACACGATCAAGTGCCCATGGATTACGTACAGGGGAGAAACTTGAGTTCTCATTGGAGCCACCCATGGCGAATTCGTCCATGTTGAGTTTACCAATAGTCACGGTGTCCGCAGCTTTCAATTTCTCGACAACTGTTGCATCATACACCGGGTCGAAATTACGAAGAAATTGGCTACCGCACGTCGTACGCAGTCCGTTCGTAACGATGTTATCCTTAATCCCTACAGGCAGGCCGAAAAGCAAACCTTTCTCCTCACCGCTCACCAGACGGTCATCCAATTGACGTGCACGAGCGCGTGCTTGTTCTTCATCCAGTGCCAAATACGCCTTAACCTTATCGTCATGCGCGCCAATATTCTGATACGCCTGATCCACCAGATCGCTGACCGACAGCTCTTTGGCATGCAGCTTGTTATGTAACTCAGGCAACGATTGTTCAAATAAACTCACAGTTTTTGTCCTCCTTCCGGTTATCCGTTATTCCATTACAGCAGGCACTTTAAACTGCCCGTCTTCTTCTTCCGGTGCATTGCGCATCACCTGTTCAATCGACAGGCTTTCTTTGGTCTCATCTTCACGCATGACATTGCTTACGTGCAGAACGTGAGTGGTGGGTTCGATGTCTTCCGTATCCAGCTCATTCAGCTTTTCTGCATATTTTAAAATCGCGTTCAGCTGACCTGTCAGGGTCTCTTCTTCTTCAGCAGTCAAGTTGAGCCGGGCCAGCTTGGCCACATGCTGAACGTCATTATTCGAAATACTCATTAGCGGATGCCTCCTTCATTCGTTCTGATTCCCGAAACGACCTGAAACGAATCGCTCGTTTAACGGGCTAAAGTCTCAAGATAACTTTTTTCATTATAGGTGAGATAGTTCGACAATTCAATGCAAATGACCTGTCCTCCATACTATCCAATATTCGTTCTTGTTCATGACTGCCAAAAAGGCAGCGCTAAACGCACTGCCCTTGGTTACCAACCTGATTAGAATTAATACTAGTGCGTGTTCAAAAAAAGGGGGGACTTTTGGAATTACCTTATTAAATAAGACCTGATAGCTGCAACAGCCGTCGAACAAGCACAGCCGTCTCTGCCCGAGTAATCATAAATTTCGGAGAAATGTTCTCGTTACTTCGACCAGATACAACTCCAGCTTGTAGATTGATGTTCACCGCTTCTTTGGCCCAATCGGATACTTGATTCACATCGGTAAACCGTGAAAGATCTTGGCTCGCATCTATATCCAGCTTACGATCCAAGCCAGTGATTTTCATCGTCCGATGAATTATCATCATCGCTTCCTCACGAGTGATATCCTGTGCAGGACGGAACGCACCGTCTGTGTAACCATCGATGAGACCATAATCAGTCGCAGCGCTAACTACACCTGCATACCAATCACTTGCACTCACATCGCTAAACTGGTTATTAGATGTATTGCTTTGCAGCCCCAACGCTCTTACCAGAACAGCCGTGAATTCAGCACGTGTAATACGCTCATCTGGGTTAAATATTGTATCCGTTACTCCACGAATAACCATACGTGAGCCCATATCGTTTACTTCTACTTCTGCCCAGTGTCCCGCAACATCCGTGAAAGTTCGTGGATTCCAGACCAGACCATATACACTATTGGTCAAACTGTTGATCTTCGCATAGTTCACACCGTTAATATTCGAAATCTTGGTCGGTACATGACGCATGCTGCCATCCTTCTCAACAACTACTCCTGTCGTCACCTTCATGGAGTCACTCTCATTAGGTAGTATTATTGCTCGTTCCACATACTCGTTAAATCGGTCTACACTCACAAAGTTACCCTCATATGTGGCTGTGATATTGAATTCTAACAGCAGACCAATCAAGCTAAAGCCGTTTACACGACCTGCTTCCTCCACTTCGGATACGCGATCTGCAGAAGCAGGAGAAATTTGCAAATGAAAAATCATATCTTCAAGGTGGTTATTCGCGCCAAGTTGTTGGGCTAGCATACTAACATCCACCAAGCGGGAAGGCAAGGAATACGTAGCAGCATCTGTCTGTAGCACAAGTACAGCTTCTTGATCTGCCATGAACTTCACTAATCTTCCAGTCAATTCACCATTAACCCGGTCTTTATCGCCGCTTTGCACAGGAAGGGTCACTACGGCACCCTTGCCTTCAACCTGCAATTTTTGCATGACAGCCTGCTCGTCGACGGTTAGAGTCAACACATTCTGCCCATTCAATTGAGTTTTACTCAAGGTTCCAACTGTTTCCGGCTTTCCATTCACCAAGATCGTGACACCGGAAGATGCTGCTCCCCCGCCTGAGGGTGATGCACCTGTCGCTCCGATTCCCGAACCTCCAGAACCTCCAGATCCACCTGAACCCCCAGATCCATCAGAACCTCCGGAACCTCCTGACCCATCAGATCCACCATTATTTGAAGCAGTCCACTTCGCATACAAGGTTACATTAGATTTTCCTACGAGCAGAACATCCCCTGCACCATAGCTATGTCCACTACCATCTGCAGCCGTATTCCACCCTGCAAAAGCATGTCCTGTCTTCACTAGATTACCTGTGTTACCGAGAATGGTAACCTGCGATTGTGACTTATACATCTGGTCATCTAAAGGTACATTTCCTGATGAAGCCCCGTTACTGTCATATCGAATTTGATAACTCTTAGATGGAACATAGGACATCACTGTAGATTTGGGTGCACTAATTCCATCTCTAAAAGAAAGGTAAAGGGCCCCATCTTTGTTAATCGCCAGTCTGGTATCCATTGCAATTCCTTCTGATACTCCAGCTCCCCCTAATGGTTCCCAGCCATTCACCTCGTCATATTTCATAACGGTTGCTTTATTACCATTGGCAAAGTCCTTAAAAGCCACATACGGACTTCCTTTTTGGTCAACCACCATGGAAAGAAATTCGGTCTGGTTTTCAGAGAAATTGGGCTCTCCAACCGTTGTCCATGCTCCCGAGCCAGTGTATTTTACTACGGTTGGCTTAAGTCCATTGTGGCCACCCGTCGTATATGTAGCATACACCGTTTCGTTCTGATCCACAGCGAGCGCAATTTCAGCCAAACTTTGTTCAGTGAACGCACGATCGCCAACCAATGACCAAGAATCATCTGCTTCGTTATATCGAGTAACAGATAATTTGAAGCCTGCATTAGTGTCACTGTATGCAGCATACAGAATACCGTTTGGACTCATAGCCAGTACGCCGCCCGCCGCGCCTGCCAGATTGTAACCTGTGTTACCGATGTACTCCCATTGATCTGACTCGTCGTTATACTTCATCACTTTAAGTTCATAACCCGTATTAGGTGCAACATATGGCACACCATTAAGATCGAGTTTCAAATCAAGACTCCTTAAACTATTCTGAGTGAAACCTGGCGATCCCACAACCTTCCAGCCATCATGCTCCGTGTACTTCATGACAGTGGCACTGCCAATACGATTTCCATCACTAAAAGCAACATATATTGTTCCATTCTGGTCTATTGCTATTTTATTTTTGGATGCAGGACTCTGTGTAAAGCCAGGTTGTCCTACAGGCACCCATCCACTATCTTTGCTATATTTCATTACAGTCGCTCTAGAGCTATTCGCACTATCCGTAAATACAACATATGGCGTGCCATTCGCATCTACTGTAATATCCTGATCAAAAGCCATTCCCTCTGAGAAGCCTGCTTGACCAAGAATATTCCATTTGTCTTCATCTAGTTCCGGGTCTGTACCTCCAGAAGAAGAAGGTGTCCAAACCGCATATAGTGTTACGTTAGAAGAACCCATTATTAACGTTTCGCCAGCATCATAGCTCGTTCCGCTTCCATCACTTGCTGTGTTCCAGCCAGCAAATAGATATCCCGCTTTTTCCAAAGCCCCTGTGTTGTCTTGAACAGTGACACCTGCTTGTTCAGGGTATTGCTGATTATCAATTGGTGCACTGCCTGCCTGAGCTCCATTCCCGTCGTACGTGACTGTGTGCGAAAGCTTCGTACCAAACCGCATTACGGTCGCTTTGGATTGCTCAGATGCATCCTGATAAACCACATAGGGTTTTCCATATTGAGGATCTAGTGCCAGTGCAGGCGTAGATACCACATCTGCGGAGAATCCCGCTTGACCCACAAACTGCCAACCATTATGCGAACTATAACTCATAACTGTTGCTTTATGACCGTTTGCACCGTCCTTAAAGACAACATAAGGTACGCCCATCTGATCTACTACAATTGACGGTGAAGAAATCGAACCTGGAGAGAACCCCCGGTCACCAACGGTTTCCCAGCTTTCTGTCTCACTCTTGAATGTCATTACTGTCAAATTGGATGTATCGTCACTAAATGCGATATATGGCTTACCTGAGGGGCTTAGTGCGAGCACGGGAGAGGATGTATATCCGGGCGAGATCCCTGCTTGTCCTACCACTTCCCAAGTATCAGCGCTATATCTCATCACTGTCGTATTGGAGGAACTGTCCTGAAAAGCTACATATGGTATACCTGCTTGATCAAGAACCAACGATACCGCGTTTTGAACTTCCGGGGAAACATCGTTAATTCCTACCAAAGCCCATCCTGTTGTTTCGTTGTATGCCATTACTGTTGCCTTACCACTGGCTCCATCCTTAAAAGCAACATACGGATTACCCGCCTGATCCAGCGCAAGCGAAGGATAGTTCGCCCTGTCTGGCGTAAAGCCAGCTTGTCCTACCGGTTCCCACCCATCATTGGTTGCATTATATCTCATAACTGTTGCTTTACCATCAGCACCGTTGTCCTGATAACCGATATACGGAGTACCCTGTTGGTCCAGCACGAGTGTAATTCCAATTGCTGAACCGCTCGATAAACCTCTCTCACCAACAAGCTGCCAGCCATCGGAGACACTATACTTCATCACCGTAGCTTTGAAACTGGCACCTAAATCCGTATAAGCAACATATGTATTACCTGATTGATCAACCGCCAACTTGGGAGCAGAGGCTTCTCCTTCAGAAAAACCAGCATTTCCGAGCGATGTCCATTCTTCATCCACAGAAGCATAGGCCTGATCTGCAACCCATGTCGGAAAGATTGGAACCCCTCCCAACATGACTAAACAGGCTAACAACATCATGATGAATTTCTTACCATTCTGATGAATCCTTCTCATATTCATATCTTCCTCTCTCACCTACGTAAGTTTGATAGGGATTACCCATCTTCAACGGAAGATATAATATCAAATGTCTCTGAACCGATTCTGAACATTTTGTATTGTATTAGGAAATAAAAAAGAGCCGGCATCAGCCGACTCTCAAATTCTAAATCCATGCACGCAGATTAACCTGCTTTATAAAATCCGCCTGTGACATAACATCGTTCGCGGTTTCCTCTTCCTCTTCCACAGCTTGAAAATCTCCGTTCATCAAATGATGAAACAGCTTCTCATTGTGTGTCGCAAGGGCGTAATCTATCAACGCTTCTCGCTCGACCCGCTCAGCTTCCTGCTTCAGCAGAACCTCTTCCAGATCGACGTCGCCGGATGGAACAAAAAAGTTCCGATTCACCTGCGGCACTCGAAGCACGTAATCGAACGCATTGTCCGGATTCCGGTCATAAGCGATGATGAAACCATATTCCCCCACAGGAAGATTCTGCTCAAACGCATCCGCGACGATGACAACCTTCTCTCCTAATCGCAGCATCGTCTAACCTCCTGGTAGTCTATCTTAATATTTATTTGTATAGTCTACTAGAAAAGAATAACGATGTCTAGGAATACTAGAATTAAACAACATATTTGTGCAAAATCTTTTTTCTCTCTAATTAGTACGTGTTCACAAAGAACGGTACACAGTACTGAGAAGATGGATGAAGCTAGAAATGGAGTATCGATTTAAAAAAACAACCTCTATTAAAACAATCATGTTTTCTTTGTGGGTCCACCTGGCTTGCGCTGTGATCGAATCACGACAAACCAATATATGATGAGCGGCGTGGGAAATCCTGTGATTCCCCATAATCCCCATAACCAAGGGAAACGACCACGTCTGCGTGCGTCCTGAAAGATCCATGTGCCCTGAACCAGGAGAAAAATGCCAAGAAGTATGAGCCACAATGGAGAAATTTCATCCAATGAATAATGCATTTTATTCATGACGAACCTCCCTCCGGCGCCGTCCTGCCCAGATCATAACCAAAATCACGGCAACAGCTGTACCAAATGCCTGGATACCCAAATATAGAGCCGGAGCAGATACGAACAATAATGTCCCGAACACAATAGCAAACAACCCTACCAACCAAAAACATATCATCTCGATCCAATTGGTTCGGCGTATGATCTGTCTTCGTTCTCTGACTTGAGCTTCAAGTGAACCTAATGAAGGTATGTTTGCCGGTTCAAATGCATCATCAAGTACTCTCATGTGTTGCTGCAATCGTTCTACAACCTCTTGTTCCTGTTCATCATCTGATCTGCCCATCCTTATTCCAGCTCCTTTCTTAACTGACGGAGACCGTAGGCTGTTCGTGACTTCACCGTTCCGGCAGGAATACCCAGCATGTCGCCAATCTCGTCATATCCGTATCCATAATAATGCTTCAACAGTACTGCCACACGATGTTCGGGTGTCAGCCTTGTCATCGCATCCATGACATCTGTCCATTCTTCATTCCGACTCTCAAGCTGCCAGCGGAATCGACGTACAGCCTGATCACGGATAAGAGCAAGCCAGCTCTGCTCTCTCTTCCTGCGTCTTGTCTTGTCGATATAGATTCGGGTCGCAATGGTAATCATCCATGATGAAAAGGCAGACGTGCCATCATATCGGTGGATATTTTCCATACAACGAATCATCGTATCCTGCACGGTCTCTTCCGCGAGGTTCGCGTCCATCGTCACTTTGACAAGGTACTTATACACAAACGTGTAGTGACGCTGCAACAACGCTGCGAGTGCGCTATCGTCTCCCGATACTGCTCTGCGTACCTCTTCCAGCTCAGCTGCCTTTATCATGATCATCACCTGCTTCCCATTCAATCTGGAGTTAATACGACAGGCTCTGCAGAAACGTTCAATGGAATCAAAAAAAAATTTAAACCCGACAATTTCCCGGGCAATCAGACTTGATTCCGGTAATCTTGCAGCTTGTCGAACCATGGTTGGTTACGTGCTCCGTTTCTAAATACACGGCTTGTCCATATATTCTGCTGAGACTTCGTCACTTCATTGGTATCGCTAGGGTTATGTATTAAAGCTCGCTCGGTACCCGTTTCTCTTTGCCCACTTTCCACGATGCGACGATTTTCTTCCACATTTGGATACTCGATACGTTGTCCCAACGGAATAACTCTTGGTTTCTCCACTTTGATATTCCCCGCTCTCTCATGATCTATGTAAGTTGAACTTAAGATTATTTACACGGACACTACATGACAGAATAACTCTCCAATCGCTGTTACCCCCAGATTGATACCCTTGCTAGAGGGGAAATTCAGGATAGCGTATGGTTACGATGCAGCGTTCTTCCAGAAAGCTTTTAGGCGAAGTGCATGCTATCGAAGTAGCTTTCTTGCAGAAAGCTTGTAGCTTCGTTTTTTCAGGCTCTTTCTGTCCTCTCCGGTATCATGTAAATCATTAGCTCAACTTATATACTATTTTCATTTAAATTCATCAATCTTTGCTTATTGCTAACTTGCTATTGGTCTCAAACTGGCTTGTGATGAAGCTCATCATGCATCTCTATGTAGGGTGAAACAGGCTAATTCTGTGTTGAAAAAAGGGCTGAAAACAAAAAAAGAACGCAAACCGGGTATAGACCACAGTCTGCGTGCTTCGCAAGGTTGGGTGTTTCTTGGTAATGCTTCAGTTAGATGATGCCTTAACGCTTGTAACAACTAATTGCTATTCTAATGAAAAAGTTGTCACTTGTCCAGACTTTCTTCACATATCATGTCGGATTATCTTGCGGACACGTAAGGATTGTTCTGTTTCTCATAACCAATGGTCGTTTTGGGGCCGTGGCCTGGATACACTTTAACCTCATCAGCAAAGGTATACAGCTTGTTCTGGATCGAATCAATCAGATCCCGTTCACGTCCTCCCGTGAGATCCGTTCTGCCCACACCCATGCGGAACAGCACATCACCGGCAAAGAGATCGTTATCACAAAGCAAACTTACACTGCCTGGTGAGTGTCCAGGTGTATGGAACACTTTAAACGTATGTCCAATCAAATTCAGCTTTTGCCCTTCGTCCATGGCATATTCAGCAGGATCAGTCGAAAGCGGTGGCGTCGCCTGGGGCCAATTCAAAGATCCATTTAATTTCGGGGTAGTAAGCCAATCACTCTCCAAATCATGAAGATAAACAGGACAGCCCTTCAATTTACGGATCTCATCGACCCCGCCCATATGATCAAAATGAGCATGAGTGAGGAGAATGGCTTCAATCTCCAAGTCTTGGATCGCCTTAAGCAGCGGCCCTGGATTCATGCCCGGATCGATAATGACGGCTTTGCCCGGATCATCTCCTTGCAAGAGATACGCATTGGTCTGAAGCGGGCCTAGTGTAAATGTGCGAATGTTAAGCATATCGGTTTAATAACCCGAAATCAGTTCACGCAGCTCACGGATAATGGCCGCATGTGACTCCGTTCCTTCCCCATAACGTTTGCCAATCTCTTGACGTGCTACAGCCAAATTTTCCTGATAATCTGCTGCTTCACGATCCGGATTAAGGCGTTTGAATTTAATCATAACTTCCTGTACATGCTGCGGACGAGGTCCCCACTGACCGAGCACATGACCACCTGTATCTGCGAAAATAACGACTGGCACGGAACGGCCACCCATCGTGAGGAACTCATCCATTACTTCCGGATGGTTCTCCATAATTAGAACTTCAGTTGGGATTCCTGAGATTTCAAGCGCCTGGAACACAACCGGAATATTACGGACAACATCCCCGCACCAGTCAGCAGCCAGAATTAACACACGCAGATCGTCGCGGTGGTTCAGGCTCTCAAAGAACTCCCGATCCTCTTCGTTCGACCAAGTAAAGCTATCATAGTTGGCCTGGAATTCACTTTGGTTCTTGGTCATACTCTCGATGAAATCCTTCGGTGGCAGACCTTTACCGAATTTGTGAGACAAGTTGGGTTTACCCATAACTAGACACTTCCTTTCTTTTTGCGAGCATTCATCCATTTAATAATTACATAAACGATCATAAGGGCAAGGGCGACAAGCAAAATAGGCATAACATATGGTGCCGCTTTCTCATCAATATGCTTCCATTGATCTCCAAGAATCATCCCTAAATATATAAACAATGCAGTCCAAGGTATAACAGCGAGTGTAGTAAGCAAGATGAATTTGCCTGCGTGCATTTTCGTGATGCCAGCCGGGATGGAGATTGCATGTCTTACCACCGGAACAAAACGCGCCGTGAAAATGACACCTGTACCATACTTGCGGAACCACTCCTCGGAATGGTCGATGTGTTTTTTCTGGATAAGTATGTATTTACCGTAGCGTTCAAGTACAGGTCTGCCGCCATAACGGCCAATCCAGTAAATAAATAACTGGGCAACTACACCGCCCACCGTACCAAAAATCATAGCACCGAAGAAGTTGATATTACCTTGTGAAACGAGAAAACCTCCGTACGCCAGCACAATTTCGCTCGGGATGACTTCCAACATTAATCCAAGCATGATTCCAAGGTACCCAAGACTTTGAATCCATTCGAACAATTGGCCGACAAGGTTATGAATAAAGTCCATCTCAACCCTCTTTCTCCATCCTGATTGGCGGTGCCCTTCCGCACCATAGATGTTCGTCCCTATTTTATCACAGGGCTGTGGACGTTGCTACTTCACAAGATTGGGATAGTGTCCCGTTCACAGCAGTCCGCATATGGTATGGGGAGAGGAGCGTGAGAAGATGTCACACAAGTCAATACCCGGTTCTCCGCCGGTCAAACATAAGCAATCCGGTCAAAACCTTCCTTCCGCCAGGGGAATTCGGAGGGCATGCAGCAAGGAATTGTACCGGACCGCCAAAAGGCTAAAGGTTTATGTCTCTCCCGAACGGATGAAGCAGGCGGAAGAATATTATTACGGTAAGGTGATTGCGAATCTGATCTGGATTGGGGAGAATCGCGACAACCGTAAAAAGTTATGTGAGTGGTGGAACACGGATGTCAGTGCAGAGATCGCCTCGCTATGGGAAGTAGAGATTGAACCTTTAAAAGACGCGTTTCAGCATGCATTTGGCGGTTATCGTCTGTAGAATATGCAGAAATGAAGAGCTTCGCTCTGAGTGGAATTAGGGGGCATCCTCTGGGTTGCAGTTGCAGTTGCGGTTGGAATACGGAGCGTGGAGCCAATGAACATCACAGGAAGTGTGAACAACGCTTGAAGTATAAATCTAAACAGGGATGCGATCAAAGCTGGGAAATGAATAACGCTTGGTGTATGAGCCGCAAACAGGGAGTGGGAACATAAACTGTGGGTTTGAACATACTTGGTGCATGAACATGAACAGTGAATTTGAACAAAACGGGGATCATCTTCACATGCTCATACGCATACTCAAGCCCACACTCACACTCATACTCGTACTCAAGCTCACCAGCTGTAACGAATCTGAGGCATCTTATTCAAGGATTTGTAGCACACTTGGAAATCTAAAGAATCTGAGACATGTTATATCAGAATTTTCGGCCTATAATAGTTTTTTTGTCAGGGAACCTGGGAAAATAACGTGTCTGAAATTCCTTACAATTTAAAAGGAACAGCTAAAGGCCAAATAAGACGTCCTGTGTTCCTTAGAAAATC
>Ga0209437_100625_pt1 | contig 21445 bp, 16 predicted proteins | sample AraplaL_Cvi_mTSA_FD_184266 | JGI IMG/M metagenome (GOLD analysis project Ga0209437, IMG submission 184266) | Arabidopsis root microbial communities from the University of North Carolina, USA - plate scrape CL_Cvi_mTSA (SPAdes) (version 2) | ecosystem: Host-associated > Plants > Roots > Endosphere...
GCAATCGGCTGTTTACGACCAAGCAAGGATTGCATCGTGCGGATCGATAATCCGGCTATGACAGACACGATCAATTGATCAGGTGATAACAGCGGACCCAGTTCGCGCAGCGCTGCGGCAGCATCTTTGGGTTTCATACAGAGTACAATGACCGGAGTGGAGGCGAGATGATCCAAGGATTGCGAGGCAGTTCCGGTATGTACAGCATAACGGGTGCTGAGCTCCTCCTGACGTTTCTGGTTGCTGCGGTTCAGCATCGTAATATCCTGAGGACGAACGACTAGGCGGGAGATGAGTCCGCGCACGATGGCTTCGGCCATCGCGCCTGCTCCGTGGAAAGTAATCTTCTGTTGTAGTAACGTCTGTTGCTCTTGACTCATATTAATCGTTCCTCCTATATAACTGGTGCTGGGATTTTATTGACGAATCTGTCCGTTGCCTGTAATACGATATTTGGTCGATGTTAGTGCTGGCAACCCCATTGGTCCACGTGCATGCAGTTTCTGGGTGCTGATCCCGATCTCGGCTCCATAGCCAAATTCGAACCCGTCAGTGAAACGCGTGGACGCGTTATGGTAGACGGCTGCTGCATCCACATCATGCATGAAGCGCTCTGCATGGGCTGTATCCCGGGTTACGATACACTCGGAATGTTTGGTTCCGTAATGTGCGATGTGCTGCATGGCTTCGTCCAGGTTCTCAACCACACGGATATTTAAAATATAATCGTTGTACTCGGTCGCATAGTCTTCCTCGGTTGCCTCAAGGGCAGTAGGGACAAGACGGCGCACCGTGTCGCAACCTTTCAAGACCACACTCGCCTCACGGAATTGCTCGGCAAGAGCAGGAAGGTGCTCTTCCGCGTATGCGGCATGCAGCAATAACGTCTCCATGGAGTTACACACGGATGGGCGTTGTGCCTTGGCGTTGATGGCAATTTCGGCTGCCATGACGGGATCAGCTGATTCATCCACATAGGTATGACAGATGCCTGCTCCGGTTTCAATAACAGGTACGGTCGCATTGGCAACCACATTACGAATAAGAGAGGCCCCGCCGCGTGGAATAATAACGTCAAGCAATCCGTTCAGTTTGAGCATTTCATCTACGGAAGCACGGTCCGCATCCTCAACCAGTTGCAGTGAATCGGCAGGCATGGCTGTCGTTGCCAGTGCATGATGCAGAACCTCTACAATTTTGCGATTGGAGGACAGGGCAGAGGAGCCACCGCGCAGAAGCACTGCATTACCTGTTTTGAGGCATAATCCGGCTGCGTCTACGGTGACATTAGGACGAGCTTCGTAGATGATACCGATTAGACCAATAGGGACTCTTAACTTTTCAACATGCAGTCCGTTTGGACGAGTGAATGTCTCCAATACTTCCCCGACTGGATCAGGCAGATCTGCAATCTGACGTAATCCTTCAGCAATGCCAGCAATGCGCTCCTTGTTAAGTGCGAGTCGATCCAGCATCGATTCCGGCGTACCTTGTTCTCTGCCTCGTTCGAGATCTTCAGCGTTTGCTGTGATGATTGATTCCGACTCTGTGATCAATGCATCGGCCATGACACGAAGTGCCGCATTTTTCTGTTCAGTAGTTAATCGGTTCAGCTGTGTAACCGTGGCTTGAGCCTTGCTGGCTTTTTCTCTCACTTCACTCATCGTAATTCCTCCTCATATATAGTTGAGTAATTTTTTCGACCACTGTATAACTTCATGATTATTTTAACGTAATCCACTCGTCTCTATGAATAACCTCGAGCCTGTGGATGCTAGCAAGTTGTTTCATCACTTCGCCACTGGGAAGTCCGGCAATAAGCCGAAGCTGGTCATCATCATAATTGACAATACCGCGACCAAGCAAGGTTTCATCCATTCCAATGACCTCTACGACGTCTCCGGCGTGGAATGTTCCCAGCACCTTTTTGACCCCTACAGGCAGCAGACTATGTCCACCATGCACAAGAGCCTCTTCAGCACCATCATCCACAACAATTGTACCGAGCGGAGTGGACATGAAGCCAAGCCATTGCTTTTTACGGGATAACGAAGCGAGTCGTGTCTCAAAGTAGGTCCCTTTGCCTGTTCCGTCCACAGCCTGTTGCATATCTCCAGGCTCTTTCACACTTCCTACAAATACAGGGACACCTCCACGGGTTGCTACCTTGGCTGCATCGACTTTGGATCGCATTCCGCCTGTACCAACCGATGATCCCGAACCGCCGGCAAACGCGTAAATCTCAGCCGTTATTTCGGGGATGCGGTCGTAACGCATGGCTGAAGGATCTTTACGTGGATCAGCGGTGTACAGCCCGTTGGTATCCGTTAGAATGATCAGATGCTGTGCCTTCACCAGGTTCGCAACCAACGCGGACAATAGATCGTTATCACCAAACTTCAATTCGTCCACGGATACCGTATCATTCTCATTGAATATCGGAATCACTCGCTGTTTGAGCAGCTCTTCTACGGTCATTCCTGCATTACCCATGCGTTTACGACTGTGAAAGTCTGTACGGGTTAACAGAATTTGTGCCGTAGTAACGCGGTGCGCTGCAAAAGCCTGTTGATATGCCTGCATCAGCAATGCTTGCCCAACGGCCGCTGCAGCTTGTTTCTCATGCAGCAGTTTGGGCCGCTGAGGGTAACCGATCTCCCGGAATCCGGCCGCCACTGCTCCAGAGGTGACCAAGAGCACTTCATGACCCTGCTCAGCCAAGGCTGCAATTTCTCCGGCAAAAAAAGTGATCGAACTGCGATCCAGACCGCCTTCTTCCGTGGTAAGCGAGCTGCTTCCAATCTTAACTACAATACGTGAAGCCATGGTTTCACTTCCTTAAACATGATTAATAAGTGCTTCTGGGTCAGGCTTAAGCGGGTACAAAAAAAACTCCCGCCCTTTAGTTAAAAAGGACGAAAGTTCGTTACTTCCGCGGTACCACCTTTATTGATGATTAGATCATCCGGCTTCATGCCCTGTAACAGAAGGCACTGTCCTGTACGTAACAGGCCGCTCAGGGGTAGGTTTCAGAGAAGAGCCGCGGTAAATTCTTTCAGCAGGGTGGAATTTACTCTCTGGGCGCGACTGATATTCTCTTACTGGTCCCGTCATCACGTTTCGTTCAATATTTCTTATAACATACCATGGAAACTTGGCATATGCAAAGGGGTTATCGTCCTGTAAATTACTTGAATAAGTTCAGCTTGCCAATCCGTTCCACAGCTTCGCGTAATCGGTTTTCATCACTTAGCAGTCCTGCGCGCACATAGCCTTCACCATGCGAACCAAAACCGATACCTGGGGCGACTGCCACCTTGGCTTCCCGCAGCAACAAGTCCGCAAATGAAGCAGAGGTATAACCTGCAGGTACAGGCAACCAGCTGAAGAATGAACCTGCCGGTTTTGAAGCTTGCCAGCCAATCGAGGAAAGAGCGTCATAGAACGCATTACGACGGGATTCGTAACGTGAAACCAGCGAAGTGACACATTCCTGAGATCCAGTAAGTGCTTCCGTTGCCGCAGCTTGAATCCCACCGAAAAGACTGACATAGATATGATCCTGAAGCAGATTGATTTTAGAGACAATCTCTGCATTACCTAGCGCGAATCCAACACGCCATCCAGCCATATTGTACGTTTTGGATAACGTATAGAACTCAATGCCCACTTCTTTGGCACCAGGGGCTTGTAAGAAACTTACTGGACGATGTCCGTCGAATCCAATCGCACCGTAAGCAAAGTCGCTTGCTACGACGATTTGATTTTGAATGGCAAATTCAACCGTATCTTCGTAAAACGATAGTGGAGACGTTGCCGACGTTGGATTGTTGGGATAGTTGAGGAACATCAGCTTGGCCTTCTCCCGATCTTCGGCTGTAACTGCTTCGTAATCCGGCAGGAATGCATTGGACTCCAGCAAAGGCATAAAGGACATGTTTGCTTTCGCGAGTGCAACACCAGACCAGTAGTCCGGGTAGCCTGGATCGGGAACGAGAACAGTGTCACCGGGGTTAAGCAGGACCTGAGGTAACTGAACCAGTCCTGTTTTGCCTCCGAACAGAATGGCTACTTCAGTCTCGGGATCCAGATCAACATTGTAATCTTCCTTATAACGTTTGGCGACAGCTTCCTTCAGGAAAGAGTATCCTCTAAAAGGGGAGTATTTGTGGTAGAGAGGATTTTCTGCCGACTCTTGCAGTGTTTTCACAATATGTGGAGGTGTAGGTGTATCCGGGTTCCCCTGACCCAGATTGATCACGTCATGTCCACTTGCGATTTCACGATTTACATTTTGAACAAGCGTAGCAAAAAATTGCGTTGGCAGCTGTGTCATTACATCAGAAGTTGGTATCGTAAAGGCTGAACGAGCAGTTATATGGTCTGAATGGGTCATTAGCTTCATCACTCCGGTTATTAAAAATGGCAAATAGTTCTCATTAATTTATCACGCCAATCCCGAGCTGTATAGAGGGAAATACACTTGATTATGCAGTACATACGTGCAAAGAGTGGAGGATTGTACAAAACTGAAAGTGCTCATTTCGTTTTGTCCATTGAGCTGAGAGAAGCCATGTTTTATGATAATATCCGATAATGATAATCAATATCATTAAATTATATTGCACCATGCACATGATATAGGGGGAGAAATAAAAATGAAAAAAGGCATACGAAATACGGCAGTATTATTTACGATTACGTGGTTATCCGTTCTGCTGCTGGCTTGTGGAAATCAGGCTGCAACACCTGCTGCTGGTGCAGAGGATTCCAAAGCAGCCACAGAAACTCAGGCTGAAGGAAAGACAACCAGTCAGGAACAAACTGCAACGGAAGAGACAACGAATGAGGGTGAGACCCGGGTATTCAAAGATTGGACTGGCCATGAGGTTGAGATTCCTGTAAATCCGAAGCGAGTCATTTATCATGGAGAAGTTACCGGGGACCTGCTCGCGCTAGGTGTTGTTCCTGTAGGCATACTGCATCAGGAGGGAACCGTATACGATGATCAGGTTGCTCAGGCAGAAGATGTAGGATTTCCGATTAGTGTGGAAAAGGCGCTAGCCTTGAATCCCGATCTGATCATTTTCTCAAACAGTGATGAGGCACAATACGATCAGATCGCGAAGGTTGCACCTACGGTTACCTTTGATTCGTTCGGGTCAATAGAAGATCGGTTGCGTATCCTTGGCGACTTGTTGAACAAGAAGCAAGAAGCGGAGGATTGGATTACGAAGCATCAACAAGCAACAGAAGAGATGTGGAAGCAACTTCATGAGAACGGATTGAAAGAAGGGGAGACAGCTTCAGTATTCACCATGTATCCCGGGAATCGTCTGTTTGTTATGGCGGGTGCAGGATTGCCACAGTTGTTATATGGAAAAGACGGGCTGAAGCCAACTGCAGAAATTCAGAAAATATTAGATCAAGACATGGGATTTGTAGAAATTTCGACCGAAAAATTATCTGAAATTGCAGGTGATCGGATATTTATTCTAGATCCTGTGACCGACGATGCAAAGCAATCCACCAAAGAATTGCTGGATAGTTCAATCTGGAAGAACCTACCTGCTGTAAAAGAGGGAAAAGTATATCGTTTTGATATCGTAAAAGCTTCAAGTGATGCCCTTTCCAGGGAGTGGCTGTTACAAGAGCTGCCTAAACAGATGATCCAATAATTGATGATGAGCCAGTAAGGCACCAGTAATACCTTTAAGTAATGTTGATTCAAAAGTAAAAGGAGCTTTCAACTTTTCGTTGAGCGCTCTTTTTTGCTGATTAAAGTCATAGCTGGATTATTAACCATCACTCGCTTATAATCAGACCATACAGAACGATTGATAATTATTCTCATTATAGAAAAATGAGGTGAACCGACATGCAGGCTTTGGATGCCGATGGGGGAGCGTTGTTCTTTTCAGCATTCATGTTTCGGCTGGATCATCTGGTACGACGAATTGAGCTACCTGAACAGGTGATGCTGGAAGTTGCTTGCGAGAAACATGCGTTCCTGATCTGCGAAGAAGGGGAAGGGCGTTTATATATTGGAGATGAACAATATCCGTTTACTACTGGATGTGTTTATCCACTTTCTCCGGGAGAGGGCTACCAGATTGAACATCGCAGTGACTCGGAATTGAAATATATCGTGATGAACTTGGATGTTATTCATGTGTTGACGGGTGATCCGGAGCTCTATACCCGCCCTGTATTTGAGTACAGGAACCAATTGAATGGCTATCCTTATGCTCCGTTAAGTGGGCTGCTGGAGCAGATGTATGTCATTCGGAACTATAAAACAGATGCCGAATACAGTCATTTGAATGCACAGTTCCAAAAATGGATGGAGATGATCATTACCCGGTACACTTCTCCAAAGACGGAACAGAGTATGGAAGCAAGACTGCACAGTACGATTCAGTATGTGCACGACCATTATGCTGAAGAAATTACTGTACAGAAACTGGCACGTCTTGCGGAAATCAGACCTGTGCAGTATACCGCCTTGTTCAGACAACTCACAGGCCACAAGCCGCTCGATTATGTGAATCATGTACGCATCAAACATGCCAAGGAATGGCTTCGCAAATCGGATGAACCACTTCGGGATATAGCGAGCCGGGTGGGGTTTAAGGATGAGTATTATTTCAGCAGGCGTTTTCGCCAAATGACCGGTTTATCTCCTCGCCAATATGACAGATCTATTCAGCAGCAGACGTTGGTACAAGATTGGTTGGGTCATGACGTAAATATTCCAGTAAACCCGGAGCGAATTATGCATTACGGAGATTCCGCTGGGGATCTGCTGATGCTGGGCATTCAGTTGCTGGGAGATCAGACCTATGACGCGATTGCTCCGGTTAATGTGGAAGTGGCTGTTCATATGAAGCCGGATCTAATTATTTTTGATAGCAGCAATGAACAGCAGTATGAACAACTTTCCCGGATTGCACCAACACTTGCTTACAACTCACATGCCATGTTGGACGAGCGAATGCGCAGATTGGGCAGCTGGTTTGGCAGACAACCTCAGGCTGAACAATGGCTAGCTTCCTATGAAAAGCGAACGGAAGAGATGTGGGTGAAGATCCATACAGCGATTGAAGCTGGGAAAACGGCATCCGTATTTACATACCATCGGGGTGCACGATTGTTTGTTATGGGCAATATCGGACTTGCGCCACTACTATATCATCCCAAGGGATTTAGGCCGGTTACCAAAGTGAAGGAAGCACTTGCAGCGGGCAGAGCCTATAAGGAAATTTCGGCTGAAGCGGTGCAGCAGTATGCCGGAGATCATATATTTGTTATGCTGCCTGAAGAAGTAGTGGCAAGGCAGGCTACGGAGATGCTGATGGAAAGTCCCAGCTGGCAGACCCTTCCTGCTGTGCAGAATGGACGGGTGTACGCTGTGGAGGAGTCGACCTGGAATATGGGTGATGCGCTCACGATCGATCGATTGCTGACCTTGCTGCCTGAGTTGTTGTGTGCAAGTTCATAACAAAAACAGGCTTGCGGTACTCAAGAGGATCAAGCTATGATAGCAGGTATTACGGTTCAGAGGAGTGCTTGTCATGACAGAAAAACAACAGGGAGAAATGCGTGTAGCCCTGATTCAGGGCGATATTCAACTCGGAGACCCTGAGGCCAATCATAAACATATGCAGGCGTTGCTTGAGCGTGCGGTAGAACAGTATCCGGATCTGGGGCTGGCTGTGCTGCCTGAGATGTGGAATACCGGATACGCTTTGACTCAAATTCATGAACTCGCTGACCCGGAAGGCCAGAAATCTCGGGAATGGCTGTCTGCTTTTGCTCAAAAACATCAAATTTCCATCGTTGGCGGTTCAATTGCCGAGAAACGGGATGGTCAAATATACAATACAATGTACGCGTATGATCGTGAAGGAAAACAGGTCACTCGGTACGATAAATTGCACCTGTTCCGCCTGATGGACGAGGAGAAATTTTTACAGCCTGGTGCGGAACCTGAAATTTTTGAATTGCAAAATGGTCTTACAGCGGGTGCTTCGATCTGTTACGACATCCGGTTTCCGGAACTTGCCCGCACCCTTGCTTTAAATGGTGCCAAGGCATTGATTGTACCGGCCGAATGGCCGAATCCTCGTCTGCACCACTGGCGTACATTGCTTACGGCAAGAGCGATTGAGAATCAGATGTATGTGATCGCCTGTAACCGTGTGGGAAAAGGGGGAGACACCGAGTTTTTCGGACATTCCCTCATCATTGATCCGTGGGGTGAGATTGTGGCTGAAGGTGGCGAAGGGGAAGAGATCGTGACCGGAATCATTCGCCCCTCCCTGGTAGATGAGGTTCGCGGGCGTATTCCCGTGTTTGAAGACCGTCGACCTGGCGTTTATTTTGGCGAAAAATAAAAATTGAAATAAAATTCTTTAGATAAAGTGTTTATTCTTCCAGGGCGCGGGTAATGATAACTATCCCGTTACCAAGGAGATGATCAATCAATGGACAACCATGTGAAAGATACGCTCAGGAGACTGGAACAGGATAACACAAGGGAAGATCACTTAAGGGCATTCTTAGAGAATGGAGCAGGAGGGCTATCACCGCCTGATTCAACTGTTCAGGACGAAGGCCGTATCATGAATCAGCAAAACAGGCTGACAAGCGATCGTAATTTGCGAAAATAAACCGCCACACATGAAGTTTTCTTATGTACGTTTCTACATTAACATTATAAATTAGCATTAAAGCTAAACAACTTAACAAGCAACATTGTACTCTAACCAGTTACTATGATTGCGATGTAAGAACTTTATCCTGCGGATGCGGGAAACGAGTATATGATAAAAGCTTGGCCCATAAGGGTCAAGCTTTTATTTTGGTTCAGTATTAAACGTCCCCATACCTACAGGAGGAATTTCTTAGTCTCCCTTTGACAATTCAGCTACAGTTTGTTGAAACGTATGGATGAATGCTTCGGCTGCCTTCGACAGCACTCTGCCTTGACGATAAGCCACAACAAGTGTTCTGCTGGGTGTTGGCTCAGCAAGCGGCACGTACACAGGTACGAATTCACTGCGCGGCGCACGGGCAATAAAGCGTGGAACCAGTGTAATGCCCATGCCAGTGGCGACCAGTGATTGAACGGTTTCAATATTTGTGCTCTCAAACACAACCTGGGGATCAAAACCGGCCTGCTCACAGAGATCAAATGTAAGTTTGCGGAAACCCTGTCCTTTTTTTAATACAACAAATGGTTCATCGCGAAGCTCTTCAATGCGCACAGGAAGCGGATTTTCAGGATCTGCCCTGCGTGCCAGAGGGTGATTCGGAGGAACCGCCAGATCAATCCGTTCTTCGCCAATAGTTACATAAGACAAGCTTGGTTCTTGTAAAGGAAGAGATAACAGGCTCAGATCAGCTTTGCCGCTTGCTGTCAATTTCTCAAGCGTAAGTCCGGAGTCTTCCAACAAGGTGACTTCAATCTCGGGGTACGCTTGTTGGAATGCAGGAAGCACGTGTGGGAGCAGGTGTGAGCCAGTGATGGGCATGCTGCCCACAACGACTTTACCTTTGCGAAGCTGGGAGATGTCTGACATTTCCTGACGTAATAACTCCATGGCATCTACGATCTTCTGGGCTTGCTCCACAAAAGTAACACCCGCATGGGTTAACTCTACGGTGCTTGTATTACGCTGAAACAGCAGTACTCCCAATTCTTTTTCCAATTTGGATAATTGCTGGCTTAATGAAGGTTGGGCAATATGCAGTTTTTCTGCTGCTCTGGAGAAATTGCGTTCGGCCGCAATTTGCAGCGTATATTGAAGTTGTCTGAATTCCATCGTCATTGGTCATTCCTTTCGTTATGCCACCATTATATCACTACAGATAAAGAAATCATTCTCTTTACCCAAACTACCGGTAAACTCAAATATCAGGGGGCGGCTTCTTTATTTTGTATAAAAACATTGACAGCGAAGAAGCGGGAACGTACTATAAGACATATATGATAATGATAATTGTTATCAATTGAGACCTCTGCTGTGAGCAGTGGTTTATTTGTCATTCTCTCATTATAGGTTAAACCTATTACATCTATAGATATTATATCTTGGAACAATGAAGGACGGGGTGATATATTTATGTCATTCAAGAGCTTCACTTTTTAAAGAAAAACAGAGGCTCTTCCAAGGACCGAACTTATGATGAGGTGAAAATGATGAGTAAAAAAACGATGTTTGAGAAAATTTGGGAAAATCACGTAATTCATCAAGAAGAAGGCAAACCAAGCATTCTGTATATCGATCTGCATCTGGTGCACGAAGTAACTTCTCCGCAGGCATTTGAAGGACTTCGTCTGAGTGGACGTAAAGTTCGTCGCCCTGAGTTAACATTTGCAACAATGGACCACAACGTTCCAACCAAAGACCGCTTCAACATTACAGATCCAATCTCCAAGCAACAAATTGATACACTTTCGCAAAACTGCCGTGATTTCGGCGTGAAGTTGTATGATCTGGACACGGTTGATCAAGGCGTTGTACACGTTATGGGACCTGAACTGGGTCTGACTCACCCGGGTAAAACGATTGTATGTGGTGACAGTCATACATCCACACACGGTGCGTTTGGCGCACTGGCATTCGGAATCGGAACAAGTGAAGTTGAGCACGTTATGGCGACTCAATGTTTGCAACAAGCGAAAGCTAAAACAATGGAAGTTCGTTTTGTCGGCAAACGTAACCCGGGTGTTACCGCGAAGGATATGATCCTCGCAGTCATCGCCAAATACGGTACAGATTTTGCAACAGGTTATGTTATTGAGTACACAGGCGAATCCATCCGTGAGTTGAGCATGGAAGAGCGTATGACGGTCTGCAACATGTCCATCGAAGGTGGAGCAAGAGCAGGATTGATCGCTCCGGATGAAACAACATTTGAATATCTGCGTGGACGTGAATACGTACCAGCGGGTGCGAAGTTTGATGAAGCTGTAGCAGGATGGAAACAGCTTGTAACCGATGAAGGTGCGGAGTTCGACCATGTGGTTGAAATCGATGTGGAAACATTGATTCCGCAAGTAACTTGGGGAACAAGCCCAGGTATGGGAACCGACATTTCTTCGAAAGTTCCTGTTCCGGCTGAATTGCCTACAGAAAACGAACGCAAAGCGGCTGAAAAAGCGCTTGAATATATGGGACTTGAACCGGGAACACCAATCGCCGAGATTCCAATTGATTATGTATTTATCGGTTCTTGCACCAATGGTCGGATCGAAGATCTGCGTGCAGCTGCAAAAGTGGCTAAAGGTCACACGGTATCCAGTCAGGTTACAGCAATTGTTGTACCAGGTTCAGGACGAGTTAAAATCCAAGCAGAACAAGAAGGTTTGGATAAAATCTTTACGGAAGCCGGATTTGAATGGCGTGATGCGGGATGCAGTATGTGTCTGGCGATGAACCCGGATGTATTGAAGCCAGGACAACGTTGTGCTTCGACGTCCAACCGTAACTTTGAAGGACGCCAAGGACGCGGAGGACGTACGCACTTGGTATCTCCGGCAATGGCAGCAGCAGCAGCGGTTAAGGGTCACTTTGTGGACGTACGGGACTGGAATTTCAAAACGGAAGCAGCGATCTAATCTATAACAGACAGAAGGGAGAACGTTTAATATGGAAGAATTCAAAACATTACAAGGCATCGTTGCACCGGTAGACCGGGTCAATGTAGATACAGACGCAATCATTCCGAAACAGTTCCTGAAACGGATTGAACGTACCGGATTTGGACAATTTTTGTTCTATGAATGGCGTTTTGATGAAGAGGGCAACAATAATGCTTCCTTCGAAATGAATAAACCTCGTTATGAAGGGGCATCCATCCTGATTTCACGCGCCAACTTTGGCTGTGGATCTTCCCGTGAGCATGCGCCATGGGCAATTATGGACTATGGATTCCGTTGTGTCATCGCTCCATCTTTTGCAGATATCTTCTATAATAACTGCTTTAAGAACGGGATCTTGCCAATCAAGTTGTCAGAAGAGCAAGTGGAAGACTTGTTCCAACGTACAGCTACACATGAAGGCTATGAGATGAATGTCAATCTGGAAAACAAAACGATTACTGATGCATACGGACTGCATATCGATTTTGATCTGGATGAGCATCGTCGTCAATTCCTTTTGCAAGGACTGGACGATATCGGTCTCACTCTTCAACATGATGACGAAATCGCTGCGTATGAGCAACGTCATGCGGCAAAACTGTTCGGTTAATCGCTAAATTAGCGTACAGCAGAAAGCTTCTGCCTCGCCAAAGGGACCTTGGTTCCTATGGATGAGACAGAAGCTTTTTTTTGTAATTTCAGAAGTAAATTATCTTCATGAGTATCTCCTTCTTTAGCATGCATTGATTTAATGATCAGTTTTTGGCATCGTCAATTTATGACATCATGGATACGAAATCGATACACATTCATGTAAATGAGAGTATGTTCTTAAATGTGACCTGCTTTTTTATCTTATTTACGACTGAATATGACAACGTTGTAACCGGATGAAGGGACAATATCTGATAAACTGATTAGTAGATTATGGAAGGTTACATAGACTCATTGATGTTATGCTGTGCAGAGAATCAGGTCGGATGTTCAAAAGACAAAAAGAATGGTGGATGAGGTATGAAAAAATGGTCGGCAGCAGTCGTTTTTCTTCTGTTCCTATGTTTATTTCCAGTCATGGCCCATGCAGACACCACTCCCTCGATTGTACTCGACGGTGTAACCATTAATCAGCAGACGGGAGCACCTGCCGAAAATATCGGAAAGACCGTCATGGTTCCGATTCGAATTGTATCCGAGAATCTGGGTTATAAGGTGAAGTGGGAGAAGGCAACTCAGTCAGTCCAGGTTCAAAAAGGAAACAGCACAATTCAAATGACGGCTGGCAAAGATGCAGCTACAGTGAATGGAAACGTGGTGAATCTGGATTCGCCTCCACTGATCAAACAGGGAACGACGCTTGTTCCGTTACGCTTTGTGGGGGAAGGCATGGGTCTGCGTGTTGGTTGGGACAATGGAACCAAGACAGTAAGCCTATTTAGTATTCCTCCCGTAGTCGGAACGGAAGGTGACAGTGACCCCGTCGAGGCTCCTGTCCCGGATGGTCTGACAGAGCTTCAAGGGATCACCTTCAGCGGAGATCGGTTGATTGTAGCAACAAACGGGAATATCAGTCCCAAAGTATCCAGTATAGGCGGGCCAGACCGTATTATAGTTGATCTGCCTTCAGCCACATTCTCTCAGGAATTCATTCAGGGACAAGCCTCTAACGCGGATGGCAGTGGACAGATTCTCGTTACGGATTCATCATTAGTTTCCAAAGTCAGGTATGCCATGTTCAGTAAATCGCCTTCTACCGTGCGTGTCGTTCTGGATCTGAGTCAGACGGCTACAGCCAAATGGTCTGTCGGAGATAACAATGTCTTGCTTGTTGACCTGACAGCAACGAGTGGAGAACCCACAAGCCAACCGGCAGTACCTACGAATGATGGCAAAACCATTGTGGTCATTGATCCAGGACATGGTGGTCGTCAATCTGGTGCAGTAAGTTTGTCAGGAGCTTATGAGAAGGATTTCAATCTGGCTGTAGGGCTGAAGGTACAGGCGATCCTTCAACAATACCCAAATATTCAAACGGTCATTACACGCCAGGATGATACAGAGCTTTCACTCAAACAGCGAGTGGATATTGCTGAATTGAATAAGGCAGATGTTTTTGTATCCATTCATGGAAACAAATTCACAACACCCGTACCTAACGGCGTTGAAACGCTATACAGTCGCAAGGAAAGCAAGACTTTGGCTGATACTCTTCACAAATATGTCTTGCCGATAACAGGACTCAAGGATCGTGGGGTTAAAACGGCTAGTCTACATGTGACCCGTGAAACAACCATGCCTGCTGTGTTACTTGAATTAGGTTTTTTAAGTAACCCTTCAGATGAAGCAGTCATGCTCACAGAAGAATACCAGGACAAATGTGCACAGGCGATTGTGGACGGAATTGTTGAATTTTTGGGACTGTAAAGTGAATTGTGCGCAAATATGAAGGTTAGGGTAGTACGTTGTTTAGAGATGTATATTTGATAAATAAGGAAAAAATAAGACATTAAAATGTAAAAAAAGCTTGATCTGACAACGTTTTTTTTCTGTTATGTTGGAATATATTCGCAACTTTTGAGAGCGAGGGGCGTCTAATAGGTGTCTGGTAATGCCCAAACGGTCAGTCGGAGTTGGAAAATGACAACATGCGGCAAAAAAATATGAGAATGGTAGGGGTGAAGGATGAAGAAGTTCGGTTTTTTGGTACTGTTATTTGTCTTTGGGCTCGTATTCCCGGGCTATAGTCACGCAGCAACAGACACGAAAATTATCCTAGACGGAAAAGAAATCGTACAGCCATCGGATGCAAAAGCGGAAATTATCAACAGCAAGGTGATGGTTCCGATCCGGGTTGTGTCCGAAAATCTTGGATATAGCGTGGAGTGGAAGCAGCAAACGCAAACGGTGACTATCAGCAAAGACAACACTGCCATGCAGATGATTGTTGGACAGAAGACGGCAACGGTGAACGGCAGTAACGTAAACCTGGATGCCCCGCCACTCGTTAAAAATGGTACTACGCTCGTACCTCTCCGATTTATTGGTGAGGAAATGGGTCTTAAGGTGGGTTGGAACAATACCACGAAGACGGTAACATTAGTTACCCAGAATTCAGGTTCCGGAAACGGGACAACCACACCTCCGAACTCTGGCAATGAAGGAGGAGGATCGGATCAGGAAGGTCTTGTACTGGTGAACGGCATCAGCTTCAGCGACAACCGCCTCATGATAGCAACAAGCGGAAGTACGAAGCCGAACGTCTTCACGATGACAGGACCAGATCGAATCGTTATAGACTTGCCGAATACCGCATTTGCTGATTCATTCAGTGAAGGACAGGCTCTAGACAGCAACCAGAATGGACAACTCGTCGTTAGCGGCTATCCGGATGTGTCTAAGATTCGTTACTCGTTATACAGCAACAGTCCATCCACAGTTCGTTTTGTGATCGATCTGTCCAGTTCGAAAGGGTACAGTGTGCAAAATGATTCCGGACTGATCATGATTAACCTCGACAATCAAAGTGGTACACCTGCTCCTCCAGTTGGGAATAATGGCAAAAAAGTTGTCGTTATCGATGCAGGTCACGGAGATCAGGATCCTGGGGCAATCGGTGTAACTGGTAAACGTGAAAAAGACTTCAATCTGGCAATGGCTCTGAAAGTGGAAGCCTTGTTGAAAAAAGAATCCAAAATTGACGTTGTGTTAACGCGCAGCGATGATACATTTTTGGCATTGAAAGAACGTGTGAAGATTGCACAAGACATAAAAGCGGATATCTTCATCTCCATTCATGCTAACAGTGGCCCTACTGCTGCGAACGGTGTAGAGACATTCTATACACGCTCCAACAGTAAAGCACTTGCTACAGTGATGCACAAGTATCTTTTGCAGTCATCCGGACTGAAAGATCGTGGAGTGAAAACGGCAAGTCTCCATGTTACCCGTGAAACGACAATGCCAGCAGTTCTGCTGGAAGGTGGATTCCTTAGCAATAAGAGCGACGAAGCAGCCCTGTTCACGGAGAGTTTCCAGAACAGTGTTGCCAAAGGTATTGTTGCAGGAATCAAGGAGTATCTGGGAATTAAATAAGGGACAAGCCCTTATGTTGAGGAGGCGGAGTTAGAATGAACAAGAAAATATGGATTGCAGCCTTGCTGGTAACGGTTATGGCAGTAGCTGCTGGATGTGGAAGCAAGCCAACAGCTGCTCCGAATCAGACGCAAGGCGCAGGAACTGAAAACAATGTGACCGAGGTTGAAGGCGAAACAATTACCGAACCGGTAACTGCTGAACCAGAAGAGAACACAACACCAACAGAATCCACGGAAGGCAGTTCGGAGGAAACGACTACAACTACTCCGCCAAGCGAAACGTCTACGGACACGCCAACAACTTCCGAAAGTAATGAAAAGAAAACGATCACTGTATTCTATACGGATGAAGAAGAACTGGAGTTGCACAAAGCTTCGGCAGAGATTTCATACGCATCGGATGATGCCAAATACAAGGCTGCCTTTGAATCACTGCAACAGAGCAAAGATGCTAAACTTGTTCCGCTGTGGTCTAAGGACATTGAATTGAAGTCTGTTCAGTTCAAGGATGGAGCTCTTACGCTGGATATTCACATGCCAGATACGGCACGTCTTGGAGCAGGTGGAGAGTCTTATGCGCTGGATGCTTTAAAACAAACGTTCTTCCAGTTTGATGAAGTAAAATCACTTGATTTACTGGTGGATGGTCAGCAGACCGAGAGTCTGATGGGCCATGTGGATCTTGAACATCCAATGACAAGATCCGAATAGGCTGTACAGCATGCTGTTGTACCGTGAATCCACGGAATATGGGGCGTTTTACATGAGAGAGGGGAATCATAGGTGACTTTTAAATATAACAATCCATCACACTCTAAAAAAGTAGTATCAGCCGTGCTTGCAGGCATGATGGCCCTTAGCGCCGGCGGAGCTGCCATGGCAGCAGAATCAACAGAAACGGGGCAGGGTCAGACTGCTGCGGTAACGAATACGGCTGCACCAACTGGTTTGTTCAGTGACATCAAGGTCGGATACTGGGCCGAGAAACATGTGTACAAACTGGCATATCAAGGCATTCTTCTCGGTAATAACGGCCTGTTCCGTCCAGGAGACGCGGTAACACAGCAAGAAGCTGTAACGATGGCAATCCGTTTTATGAATCAAGAGGGCCAGTTGAAGACCGACTCGGCTGCGGCATTACCGACAAACATGGAAGTGGGAAATTATTTCAAGCCATATGTCGCGCTGGCACTTCAACTGGGACTGATTGACAAGACGGAAGAATCAACGGTGGATGTATCCAAGACATCATGGGGGCAAAAGCCGGCTTCACGGGAATGGATTACGAAATTGTTAATCCGCTCATTGGACAAGGATGCTGAAGCGAAGGCACAAAACAATCAATCTACCGGATTTGCTGATAATGCAAGTATCTCCGAAAGTGGTAAAGGTTATGTCAATCTGGCTGTTAGCCTGGATCTGGCCAAAGGTGTGGAAGGCAACAAATTCAATCCAACTGGTTCCGTAACCCGTGCTCAACTCGCTACCTTTTTCAGTCGTGGCGAATCGTTAACGGATACAAAGTATCCGAACACTTCCACGGGTTATGTGACTGGATTGAAAGATGGGCAGATCACGCTGGTTGTGGACGGCAAAGCCGTTAACTTCGCAGTGAACAGCAGTACGCCTTACTTTACGAAAGACAGTGAAACACGTGCTTCATCCACAGATGTGAAGTTATATACAAAAGTTATGGTTGTGGGTTCGGCAGGTGGGGCTTCCTATGTGGAAGTGGTTGATGCTACACCACAGGTGGAAAGCGTTGAAGGTACATTTGCACGTTCATTGTCTGGCAACAAGATTGGTATCTTTGTGGGCGAAAATTACGAAACGTACAGTTATGATGAGGGAACTGCATTCATCGATCAGAATGGTAATGCAATCAAACTGTCCGATATTACGGCAGATAGCGTCATCGAAGTACAGCGTGAGACGTTCTCGGCTGACAAAAAAACAGTCGCTATTCGTGTGAAATCCGGCATTGTGAACAAGAGTGACAATGGCGTAGTTGCTGAAGTATCTACTTCAGGCAAAACCATTAAACTTGTCAATGCAGCGGGTGCTACCGAGCAATTTGCATACAATGACAATCTGCTTATCACATATCAGAACCGTATCCTGTCAGTGGCTGATCTCAAAGCCGGAAGTGCCGTGAAATACACCGTTAAGGACAGTGTTCTGCAAACGATCGTATTATCTCAAGGTGTGGAGCAATCTGTGCGCGGAACACTGGTTGAGATCGGTGGTAACCAATCCACGGTAACGTTCAAACGTGAAGGGGGTTCACTGGAGGCGAAACTGCTGACTGAAAAGCCGGAAGTCATTATCAATGGCATTCAGGATGCAACGCTGAATGATCTCATCACGGATGCAACGAACGGGGATCAGGTGGAGTTGACATTAAACGCTGACGACCAGGTAACGCGTATTCAGGTCATTGGACGCCAGATGGAGCCTATGAACGGAGTAACGGTTGTATCTTACAATAGCAAAACAAAGGTACTTACCGTGCTGGATAACAACAAAAAACCGTATGTGTTTACATTGGATGAGAAAACCAAGCTGGATTACAATACGACCAAACCTACACTGGCTGGTCTGGAGTCACTGTTAAATGATGGTCGCAAATTGGATCTGACATATGTGGGAACACGTGCATTGTCCGTTAAAGTGATTTACAAATATGAGGGTACAATTAGCAACATTGATACTTCTGGCAAGAAAATCAGCTTGTTGTCCGGTAATCAGACGATTACAGTGCCTTATTCAACAGTTCCTACAGTTGAGATGTATAACAAATCCGGCGCAGGTCTGGGAGATTTGAAGATTGGTGACAAAGTTACCGTAACGCTTGGAGCGAATCAGGATGTCGTGCAGAAGGTTGCACTGAACACCGTGGCTCAATTCGAAGTGGTTGCCTTGGAAGCAAATAGTCGTATTCGAGTAAAATCCGATCTGTTGACAAGTCAGTTCTACGTGGATCAAGCGGTACTGACAGGAGAGAGTGGTCAGACGATCACGCCTTCACAGCTGACAGCAGGCAACCTGATTAATGTAACGTTTGAAGGAGCTACGCCAAAAGCGGTTCAAGTTGTGAAGCGTACGCTGGCTGAAGTTACAGCGGTGGATGCTTCATCCGTAACACTCAAGCAGTTTAACGGCCAGACTGAAACTGTGCCTGTTAGCGGTTCGGTTAAAGTCGTAAAATCGGGCTCCACATTAACTTCACTGACTAGTCTTACGGTCGGGGATCGTGTGGAAATGACAAAAGATACGGATAATTCCACACGTTTCAGAGTGCTGACTGTCATGAGTAAACAATTCTGGTCTTATGATGGCGTGGGTAACCAGATTTTGGTTAAACGGGAAACGACAGCAGACACAAACTATCGTTTTGCACTCGGCTCAAGTGTATTTGTTCACCAGGGTGACAATACTTTAAGCGTGCAATCTCTCAGAGATAATGATAATATTGTATTGTATCTCCTGAACAATGTTATTCTGGAGATTCAAAAACAGTAATCGTTTCTTTTCGAGGATCAAAAGAATGACCGTCTTGATACGGGATCTTTCCCGCATCAAGACGTTTTTTTTGCAAGCTTTTTGAGGTCCCCGCAAAGTACTCGGATGAAGCTTCGAAGTAAGGCTCCGCAGAGTGGAGTCATTTTGTGGGAGGTAGCTCTTCATGAATGCAGCGACGGTTAGGCATATACTCGAAACTATGGAAGCAATGTTTCCTGATGCACATTGCGAATTAAATCACAGCAATGCATTTGAATTGACGGTAGCTGTCCTTTTGTCTGCCCAGTGCACCGATGAAACGGTGAACAAGGTAACCGCAGATTTGTTCCAGAAGTACAGAAGCCCAGCAGATTATCTGGCGGTTCCTCTCGAAGAGCTGGAACAGGATATTCGGCGAATCGGTCTGTACCGGAACAAGGCCAAGCATATTCAGAACATGTGCCGAATTCTAATAGAGCAGTATGGCGGTGATGTACCGCAGGAACATGATCAGCTTGTGACGCTACCAGGTGTCGGGCGGAAAACCGCGAATGTAGTTGTTTCCAATGCGTTTGGAGTACCGGCAATTGCGGTAGATACTCATGTTGAACGTGTATCGAAGCGGCTGGCGCTTGCAGGCTGGGATGACTCCGTACTTGAAGTCGAAAAGAAACTAATGAAGCGCGTACCTCGGGATGAGTGGACTTTAACTCACCACCGATTTATATTTTTTGGACGCTACCATTGCAAGGCACAGAACCCTGCGTGTCATATCTGTCCATTGCTGGACATATGCAGGGAAGGGAAAAAACGTATGAAAACGTCCCAAATCAGGAAAGATAAGGAACGTGTCATTACCCGAAAACGAAAAATAAATTAATGAGCAGAAGAGGATGAATAATCATGAAATGCATTTCCGTGTACACTGACAATTTTGAGGCTTTCTCCGATATTTTTGAACAAATCGTTGAACAGGAAATGGCTGAGAATGAAGAAAAAGAAGTAGAAGGCATCACAGTTAGCCATTCTGGCGATGTGCCTGAACATTATCTGGAGCGTATGTCCGTTAAACCAGAAGTTGTGGTTATGAGAGACAAAGGCAGAGACATCACAATTCTGCAACATGGACAAGTATTTGAAATCTTGCTTCCTTCCATGGAGAACGCAGTTTCCTAAGAAGTGATTAAGCTATTGGTTCTGTTATATTAAAGAGTAAACAGTATGCTAAATACCGAGTATAAAACGTATGCCAGATAAAACCGACTTGTTCGGTTTTATCTTTTTTTAAATTAAAGATTTATATGTTTTCAGCACAGCTGAACAATTCGATAATTGCAAGAAAAGCAACCGCTAAACGCGTTCTGTCTTCTGTGAAAATACGTTGATAGACGTTTTTCTTATATCTGTATTTTGTATATATAGGATAGTTCATGTATATTCCATTCCAATCGTTCAAATTCAAACTTGATAATGTTAAAATAAATGTTGTAAAAGAGATAGACATCGAAACGGATGTCAAATTAGAGGAGCCAGGGGGAAGGCCAGTCATGTCCAGAACAGATTACCCAAAAGAAATGGCCAAACCTCTGCTTCCGCTGCGTGAAGCGATGGAGCAGACAGGGGACCATACGGCTGTACAGGCTTTAACGGATTTAATCAGCAAGGCGGAAATGAAACATCTGACGATTGCGTTCTGTGGTCATTTCTCTGCAGGCAAATCGAGTCTCATCAACAGTTTGTGCGGTAAGCGGGTGCTGCCTTCAAGTCCCGTGCCAACAAGTGCAAATGTGGTATCCATACGTAATGGTAAGCCAAGAGCGCTTATTTATACTACGCCAAACGTAAGCGCTGACAATGGAGCAGGAACACTTGAAGTTTCTCCAGAGGAATTGGAGGCGTATTGCAAAAATGGGGGAGCGTACAGCTCCATTGAGGTATGGGATGATATTCCCCTGCTGAAAGATGATGCTGTTCTGCTGGATACACCCGGTGTGGATTCTACAGATCGGGGGCACAGTCTTGCGACCCATTCCGCGCTCCATCTGGCGGATGTGGTTTTCTATGTCATGGACTATAATCATGTCCAGTCCGAGACGAACCTTTCATTTGCCAAGAGTCTGTCGGATTGGGGCAAACCCTTGTTTTTGATCGTAAACCAGATCGATAAGCATCGGGAACGTGAGCTTTCTTTTGAACAATATAC